>MDSW01137477.1_pt1 | contig 13055 bp, 10 predicted proteins | sample 811171 | NCBI WGS metagenome assembly MDSW01 (sample SAMN05326641, study PRJNA326480) | marine metagenome | isolation source: seawater | place: Atlantic Ocean: North West | collected 2012 | reverse complement strand
GTTACCAGCATTAATTATTTCTTTTGCTGCATCCGAAGTTACACTTATATCTATAACACCCCTACCTACTGAAAATGTTTCTGCAAAAATTACCTTACTTGATAAGCGTGATCTAGCAATCTTCGCTCCCGCGTACCTCAATCTAAGAATCATTGCATCAGTAAGTTTTGCTCTAGCCATTACTCTATTCAGTATAATTATAGGGTTTTTTCTTTCTTTCTTTGCAAGCTCTAAAAAGGGCAGTGTTGCCATTAAATCTAATGGACTAGGTTGTGCTGGAACAAATACCTTGTTTGATGCCCTAACTATTTGAAGGGTATCATAGGTAATAGATGGAGGGCTATCTATAATAATAAAGTCATATTTTCTTTTAATATTTTTTAATTCTTCATTAATATTTCTTATATCAAAATTGTATGAACTAATTCCAATATCTCCCTCACCATAATATTTTTTTCTTTCTTCAATCCAATAAGTTAAGCTTTTTTGTGCATCAGCATCTATAACAGCTACTTTATATCCGCTATTACTCCATAAAACTGCAATATTAGCAGATAATGTAGTTTTACCTGAACCACCCTTTTGATTTGAAAATGCTATTACTTTTCCCATTTTATAAAATTAGTATAAATAAATAATTTAACTATTATGACACTATACTAAATAAATAATATATAAAATGCAAAATTCTGATTTAATCAATGGTAAAAAATTACTAAAAAAAGGAAAACTAGTCATATTTCCAACAGAAACTGTGTTTGGCCTAGGTGGGAATGCTACTAATTCCAAAGTTATAAAAAAAATCTACAATTTAAAAAAAAGACCTATAAATAATCCCTTAATATGTCACTTTAAAAATTTATCTCAAATTAAGAAGAATTTTTATATGAATGAGCTTGAGTTAAAAATTGGCAAACTTTACTGGCCTGGACCGCTAACTTTAATTCTCAAAAAAAAGAAAAACAGTAAAATTTCACCAAAATTATCTAATCATTCATCTTATGTTGGTTGCAGAATCCCAAAAAATAAAATTGCTATGGAGCTACTAAAAAAGTTAGATTTTCCTATAGCTGCGCCTAGTGCTAATTTGTCAAATAAAGTTTCAGCAACCCGTCACTCAGATATTGATTCTGATTTAAAAAAAAATATATTTGTTGTTAAGGGTAAGTCTAAATTAGGCCTAGAATCAACTGTAATACAAATTAAAGAAAATTATATTAACATACTTAGGTATGGTAGTATTACAGAAGAGGATATCAGAAAAAAAATTAAAAATATAAAAATAAAAAAGCCTATTAAAAATAAATTATCTCCTGGTAATCAAAAAAAACATTATTCACCAAATTTACCCTTAAGAATTAATGTTAGAAAAGTAAAAAAAAATGAATCACTTTTAAATTTTGGAAAAAATAATTTATATTCAAATGTTTATAATTTAAATCTTAGCAGAAAAGGGAACCTAGTAGAAGCAAGTAGAAATTTTTTTCATTATTTAAATTTATTAGATAGAATAAAATCTGCTGGTATAGCTGTTGCAAAAATACCAAATAAAGGTTTGGGTAAAACAATAAATGATAGACTCAAAAGAGCATCTTTTAAAGATAATTAATCAAATCTCTTAGCTTGTAATAAAAAATTGCAGATGAATATATTGGTCTTCTAAATACATTTGCAGCAGGTATAGAAATATGTTTAATTTTTGCAAAAAGATTAAATCTTTCATCATTGCCCTGAATTTTTTCTGTAATTAATTTACCAGCTAAACCACTAAGCGCTAAACCATGTCCAGAATATCCGAATGCATAAATAAGTTTTTCATTCATCATTATTCCAAAACTTGGTAATCTATTTACTGTAATTGCTAATGTGCCACCCCAGGAAAAATCAATTTTATAATTTTTAAGCTGAGGAAATACCTTTATCATTCTTTTGTGTACAAAATCTTTTGATTCTTTTAAAAAATATGAAGAAAATGTTTCACCTCCTCCAAAAATTAATCTCCAATCCTCCGAAAACCTATAATAATCAATTATAAATCTTGTATCACAAACAGCATAATTATTATGGATTATTTCTTTAGCTTTTTCCTTTCCTAAGGGCTCCGTTGCTATTACATAATTATTAATAGGCATAAAAATATTACTTTTGTTATTTAATAAATTATCTAAATAACCATTACATGCAACAACAACTTTTTTTGCTTTTATTGTATTTTTTTTACAATTTACTTTAATATAATCTTTGTGGTCTACTAAGCTTAATACAGGAGTATTTTCAAATATTTTGACATTTTTTTTAATTAATATTTTTGACAACCCAATTAAAAATTTTAATGGATTAATATGGTAGCTGTTTAAGTTTAATAAACCAGATTTATATATATCTGAACTGATTTGATGCTTTATTTCATTTTTATTGAATATTTTATATCCATTAAAATTATAATTTTTTAAAAGATAATTTAATTCAATATCGAATTCTTTAAAATCATTATTAAAGCATCCTGCTGATAAAACACCATTTACTAATGAACAATCAATATTATTTTTCTTTATTAGACTTAGGCATTCTTCTACAGCTTCCAAACCTAAATCCCACAAATCTTTCGCATGAATTTTACCAAGTTTTTTTTCTAAATAAATTTGATCTTTTCTCATTCCTATGCCCAATTGACCACCATTGCGCCCTGAAGCACCAGAACCTATTTTTCTAGCCTCGCATAAGGCAACAGAATATCCCTTATTTGATAAATTAAGAGCACTAGTTACGCCTGTAAGTCCGCCACCAATAATACATATATCAATATTTAAATCTTCATTTAACTTATCGTTTGAATTCAGCGGTTTTATTGAGCTTTTATAAAAACTACCTATTTCATTATCGTGTTGTTCATATGTATTTTTTTTGTTAAAGATCATAAAAAATATGCAAACATTAATATCTCAATTCTTTTACTAAACAAGAATAAGATCTTTAATTTATAAATCAATAAAATGAGAGAAAAATTTGAAAATTGGCTAAATAATAATTCAATTACTGAGGTTGAATGCTTAGTTCCTGATTTAGGGGGTATTGCACGAGGAAAGATTTTACCTACTAAAAAGTTTATTCAAGGATTAAATAATGACAGTCATAGATTGCCACAATCAGTCTTTATTCAAACTATTTCAGGAGGATATGCAACAGAAGATGAAGAGTTGCCTGTTGATGTTTATAATCCTACAGACATTGATGTTATATTAAGACCAGATTTTACTACGATTAGAAGTGTTCCTTGGTACGATGATCCTACTGCCCAAGTAATATGTGATGCTGTAAATTTAAATGGCACATCAGTAATAAATGCTAGCCGCACAGTATTAAAAAAAATATTAAAAATGTATGATGAAGAAGGTTTTGAACCAATAGTGTCTCCCGAAGTTGAATTTTATCTTGTAAAACCAAACCAAGATCCAGATTATCAATTAGAAGTTCCAATTGGACAATCAGGTCGTGAAGAAACTGGAAAGCAGTCGTTTGGCATCGATGCTGTTAATGAGTTTGACCATCTATTTGAAGATTTATATAATTATTGTGAAATACAAAATATTGAGATTGATACAATTAATCATGAAAGTGGATCTGCTCAGATGGAAATAAATTTTCAACACGGCAATCCTCTTGAACTAGCTGACCAAGTTTTTTTATTTAAAAGAACTTTAAGACAAGCTGCTTTTAAGCATAAACTATACGCCACATTTATGGCTAAACCTATGCAAAATCAGCCTGGAAGTTCTTTACATTTACACCAATCTTTATTTAATAAAAAAAATAAAAAAAATATTTTTTACAATAAAAAAAATACAATATCTAACGTTATGAAATATTATATTGGTGGTTTGCAAGAATTTACTCCAAAGTTAATGCCTATACATGCTCCAAATATAAATTCTTATAGACGTTTGTTTGCAACTTGGGATGCTCCAAAGAATACTTATTGGGGCATAGGCAATAGATCTTGTGGATTCAGAATTCCATCAAATGAAGAACATAGCATGAGAATAGAAAATAGAATTTCTGGATCTGATACAAATCCTTATTTGATATTTGCGGCTAATTTAGCTGCTGGATACCTAGGCATTAAGAATAAAATTAAACCTACTCAAGAAACAAAAAAAAGTGTTTTTGGAGAGAAAAAAAGTTCACTACCAAAAAATATGGAAGAGGCAATTTTATTATTTGAAAAAGATGAACAAATAAATGAAGTATTTAATCAAAAATTTATTCGAACAATTGCAGCTATAAGAAGGGTTGAAAACCAAGCTTATCTTAATGTAATTAGCTCATGGGAAAGAGAATTTTTATTATTAAATGTTTAAGATATAGCTATATCTAAATGTTTTAAATACCAGGTCTTAAATTTTTCCAAACCTTTTTCCATTTTTGATAAAGGCCCAGGTACATATTTTTTTGACAATACTCCCTTTTGGTTGTCTTCAATAATTCTTTTATCTGCAATAGTAGTAACATCCCACATCCATTTAATCTCTTCAAGATCATAATCTTTCCCCTCCTTAGCGTCTTTATGTACAAGCCACATAAGCTCTACTTGTGTATGTAGTGTGGAAACAGGAATAAAAGTAAACAAAGTAGCAAAATCATTGCACATTAACAAACTGTTAAATGGAGATGTGCCTACAGAGGTATAACCTCGATCATAATTTTTAAACTTTCCCATTAATTTTGAAATTGGTTTTCCAGATTTAGTTTCATTATATTTTCCTTCTTTCAAAGGAGTTCTCTCAGCACTTCTAGAATAATCATTAAATTCTGTTTCTGTATACTCCCCTGTAACATGACCCATTTTTTTTACTTCCAAATTCCAATTTTCTAACATTTTATTAAATTTTTTAGACGATGGACCAGTATTACTGCCCGCTCCATATGCTAAAATATAATCCTTATCATGAACCGAACAATATTCTGGATGCGATGGCTGACAATGATAACATTCATGAAAATTATCTAGAGTGAGTTTCCAGTTTCCTTCAGTAGGATACAATTCTCTATGCGCTATTTTAGCTTCAGCTAATCCATGAAACTCAATAAATTTTCTAGTTGGAGAAATAAATTCATCGAAGTTGTTTGGGTTTTCAGATAAATTAATAAATATTAAACCTTCAAATATTTTTAAGTTACATTTATGCAGATTCCAATCTTCTTTATTAAAACCTTCACTCATTAATCTGGCAGATTTAATAGAGCCATCTAAATTATAGCTCCAAGCATGGTAAGGACAAGTTAGTAATTTTTTATTACCTTCATTCTCTAAACAAATATGTGAACCTCTATGCCTACAAACATTATAATGAGCATGAATTGTATTTTTTTCATCTCGAATGATTATTATTGATTCGTTCCCTATATTAAATAGAAAATAATCACCAAAATTTGGTATTCTTGAAGAATGCCCAACAAAAACCCACTGTTTAGAAAAAATGTTTTTTATATCAAGTTCAAAAATATCATTATCTACATAAAATGCCTGGTCTAATGTGTAGTTAGGTTTTTGTTTTTTTATTAAATTTTTAAGATCACTATTATTCATTAATTTATATATAATATTGATTGAATATGCATTCAATGAAATTTATAATTAACTGATGGCTAACCTTTACCATAAGGATATATATAACTTTGATGAACCAGTAAAAAGCTACTGGGAGACAACAATTGATAGTAATTATTATAAATATGAAAAATTAAATAAAAATATTCAAACTAATATACTGGTTATTGGTGGTGGTTATACGGGAATTTCCTGCGCCTTATCTCTTGCTAAAGATTATAGTGAAGATGTTGTTTTAGTTGAAGCAGGACATGTTGGATGGGGATCATCTGCACGAAATGCTGGATTTTGCTGCATTCCACCTGCCAAGATGTCAGTTGAAGGTATGTTTAAAAAATATGGAAAAGAAGAAACAAAAAAATTTTTTAAAAACACAATTGAAGGATCAAACTTTACAAAAAATTTAATTTCAGAATATAAAATTGATTGTGATGTAACAGGTGATTGTAATTATGAGGTAGCTCCACATCCTAGCTATTATGAATCAATAAAAAAAGAAGCTGATGTATATAAGAACGAATTTGGTATAGAAACCAAAATATATTCAAAGGAAGAATTTGAAGAAATAGGACATGGGGGTGAAGAACAATATGGAGCTTTTTCATATAAGCCAGGTTTTGCAATTAATCCTTTAAAATTCTTATTAGGTCTAGCGAATCAAGCAAAAAAAACTGGTGTAAAAATTTTTCAAAAAAGCAAAGTAAGTAAAATCGAAAAAATTGGAGACAAATATAATATCATTATAAATAACAATATAAATATTAGTGCTAATAAAATTGTTATGGCAACTAATGGCTTTTATAAAGATGACTTGTTTCCACAACTAAACAATAGGATTTTACCAGTTATATCCAATATTATTATTACAAGACCGCTCAATGAGGAAGAGATTAAGTCACATAATTATGTAACTAATAACCCTGTTTTAAATAATAGAAATTTATTGTTTTATTATCGATTACTTAAAGATAATCGTTTTTTGTTTGGTGCAAGAGGAGATCTAATTGGAAGTGAAAAATCATCTGAAATAAAATCAAAAAAAATGGAAAAACAAATGAAAAAAGTTTTTCCTAATTGGAAAAATGTAGAAATTGACTATCATTGGAGAGGTCTTGTAGCGGTAACAACAAAATTTACTCCATCGATAGGAAAGTTAGAGGAGGATGAAATTTACTATAGTTTTGGCTATCAAGCTAATGGAGTAAATACTGCTCCTTGGTCAGGAAATAAGCTTGCAAAACTAATTGTATCAAACAGTAAAAATTTAAATATCTCAAAATTTTTTCAAGGATTACCTAAGACAATTCCATTTCCTAAATTAAGACTATTTTATTTAAAGCTATATTTAATCTATTATTCTTTAATGGATAAATAGATTTATGAGAATACCTGAAAGATTTGAGGATCATGAAGCAAAAGTATAAATATTTTTTTATTTTGTATATTTTTATGCTCTTCTTATTAAGCTGCAATAATAATCAAAATATAAAAGGTAAGAAGGGTGACTTTTCTTTTAGAAAATGTACAAATTGTGAAATATTAGATGATTAAATGAAAAATCCTAAAGAACTAAACTATTATATGCCTGCAGAATGGCATCCTCATGAATGTTGTTGGATGCAATGGCCATATGAAAACCCTAAACATAGTGGGTATGGAGATGTTCCTTCTTGGTCTCATTTTGATTTTGATAAAGGCAGATTAGCTTGGGCTAGTGTTGCAAATGCTATCTCAGAATTTGAAAAAGTCAAAATGATAGTTCATCCTGATGAATTAAGAAAAGCAAAAAATTTATTAAATAATAAAATACAAATTATTGAACTAAAAATTGATGATTGTTGGGCCAGAGACAGTGGGGCAATTTTTTTATTAAATGACAAAAATAAACTTGGTGGAATTGATTGGGAATTTAATGGGTGGGGCAAATTCAAACCTTATGATTCTGATAATAAAATTGCTAAATTTATGATAGAAAATTCTTCTGCAACATATTTTAAAAATAATATGATTCTTGAAGGAGGCTCTATTCATATAGATGGGAAAGGAACGCTATTAACTACAGAACAATGTTTACTAAATAAAAATAGAAATCCTAATTTGTCAAAGGAAGAGATTGAAAAAAATTTAAAAGAATTTTTAAATGTAAATAAAATTATCTGGCTAAAAAATGGTACTGATGAAGGAACAGATGGGCATGTTGATAATATTGCATGTTTTGTTAAACCAGGCAATGTAATAGCTCTTAGTTGTAAAGATAAAAATGATACTTTTTATGATAGAATTAATGAAAATTTAGAAATTCTAAAAACATCAATTGATAGTAGAGGAAAAAGACTAGAAGTTACCGAAATAGAGATGTCTTATAAAAGATTAATCCCTAACGATGATGAGCCAAGTTCATATATTAATTTTTATATCGCAAACGATGGAGTCGTTATGCCTAGTTTTGATGATGAAAAAGCAGATATTAATGCAAAAACTATTGTACAAAATGCCTTTCCTGATAAAAAAATTATTTGTATAAATGGGATTGATATATCTATGGGTGGAGGTAATGTCCATTGCATAACGCAACAACAACCAAAAAGTATTAATGAACATAATTAGCAAATCAATCAAGCACTGTACTGATTCTAATGAAAATTATTTCAAACACATGATTGTTGCTATAAAGATAGCTCTTAATCTTTTAATGGCTTCTATTATGGCTTTCATACATGCTATTATTCCAGCATTTTTTGAAAAGGGTGCAAGCAAAAAAATAATTACTTTACATAATTATCTTAAAAAAAAGAATAGGATAAATCATGAAAATTAAAGTTGCTGCTACTCAAATGTCATGTACTTGGGAAATTGAAGAAAATATTTCAAAGGCATCAAACTTAATAAAAAAAGCAGCAGGTATGGGAGCCAATATAATATTACTTCAAGAATTATTTCAAACTCCTTATTTTTGTATTCAGTATGATGAAGAAATTTTCAAATTAGCACAAACTTTTGAAAAAAATGAAACTCTAGAGCATATGGCAAAACTAGCAAAAGAGTTAAAAGTTGTTCTTCCAATAAGTTTTTTTGAAAAAGATAATAATGCCTATTTTAATTCTATTGCTGTAATTAATTCAGATGGAAATATTCTTGGTGTTTATAGAAAATCCCATATTCCTGATGGAGCTGGGTATTTAGAAAAATATTATTTTAATCCAGGCAACACAGGTTTTAAAGTTTGGGAAACTGCCTATGGAAAAATTGGAATAGGAATTTGCTGGGACCAGTGGTTTCCAGAAGCTGCTCGTATTATGGCTTTAAAAGGTGCTGATATGTTATTTTATCCAACTGCAATAGGAGATGAATTAATGAGCGAATATGATAGCTCAGGTTCATGGCAAAGAGTAATGCAAGGCCACGCTGCAGCCAACATAATGCCAGTGATCGCATCAAATAGAATTGGATCTGAATCTGTGAAAGGTCAGACAAACGGTTTTTATGGTAAATCATTTATTGCAGATAGGTCTGGCAAAATCATAAGTGAGGCTTCAAAAGATAAAGAGGAAATAATATTAGCTGATGTTGATACGGAAGAAGATCATCTTTTTAGAAGAAATTGGGGACTTTTTAGAGACAGAAGAACAGACTTATATAAAGAAATTTTAACACTTGAAGGCAAGCTTAAAGATTAAGATACCATTTGTATTCAATATCAGAAATTTCAGCTTTAAAAGCTTCAATTTCTTTTCTTTTTAAATCAGAAAACATTTTTACATATTCTTCGGTATAATAATCACTACAAAATTTTGAATTTTCAAATAATTCAATCGCTTTTTCTATATTCTTTGGCATTTTTGGGTCGGGGTCTGTACATGCGTTGTCAATTCTAAATTCTGAAGGAGATATTTTATTAACGAGACCATAATGTATTCCTGATAAAATTGCAGAAAGAACGAGATAAGCATTTGATTCTGCACCAGCAACTCTATGCTCTATTCTTTTAGAGCTTTCATCACTTCTTGGAATTCTAAAAGCAACTGATCTATTATTAGGACCCCAGGAATTATTTACAGGAACAAACTGATCAGGTTCAAAACGCCTATATGAATTAAAATTTGAAGCAAAAATTAAAAAATTATCATAAATTGATTTTTGTAAACCACCAATCGCATATTGCAACTCTTTGCTACCCTCTTCTTTAGAACTGGAAAAAATATTTTTATTTGTATTATCAAATAAGCTAATATGTACGTGCATACCACTACCAGTTTGATCAATAAATGGCTTAGAAATAAAACTAGCTTCATAATTATGTTTTATTGCAGTTTCTTTAATAACCCTTCTTAATAAAGAGGAGTCATCTGCTGCTTTTAAAATGTCATTGGTATGATTTAAATTAATTTCAAATTGTCCTGGTGCAAATTCAGAAGAAGCTGTAGATGCAGGGATATTTTGTATTTTGCAATACTTATTTACGTCTTCTAAAAAATCATAGAATTCATCCAGTTCTCTCATACCATAAACTTGATTACCTTCACTTTGTTTTTTGGTCTCATTTGATATGGGAGGCATAGGTCTCTCAGAAATATTTTTCCTTTTCCTAAAAAGAAAAAATTCTAGTTCAAAAGCAACTTTAAAAGTTAAATGCAAATCATCAAATCTTTCTAGAACTTTTGCCAATACATTTCTAGGATCTATAATAGAACTATACCTAGATTCATCTTGTATTGTTATTAATACTTGCCCCAATTTATCTTTGTGCCAAGGCATTTTTGTCAAAGTACCAGAAACAGGATAATAAGTGGCATCGGGGTCACCATCACTAAAACCTCTCCCTGCAGCATCAGGACAATAGCCTGTAGGGTCTAATAAAAAAGTTGAATAACAAAATTGTATTCCTGATTTAAATAATTTTTCTGCATCTTTAATTGGCAATCGCTTACCTCTTATAATGCCTGATACATCCGTTAATATTGCATCTATATATTTTACATCTGGATTTGAATTACAAAAAGAATTAAACTCATCAATAGAGCCAAGTGAAACTTTGTTATATTTTAAACTCATATAAATTTTATATGAAAAATTTAATTGAATGTCTATGTATTTAAATTTAAGTGTTATTTATGGATTTACATTATATATCAGCTACAGAAGCTATTGATAAATTTAAAAATAAGTCTCTATCTCCTGTTGAACTAATAAAGGCTATTATTAAAAGGGCTGAAGAAATCAATCCCAAAATAAATGCTCATAACTTTACCTTTTATGAAAAAGCTATTGAAAAAGCTGTAATTGCAGAAAAAAAATACTTTTCTAATTCAGACATCCTGCCATTAGAAGGAATACCAGTAGCTATTAAAGATGAAGAAGATATCAAAGGTCAGCCTAATACAAACGGTTCTTTAGTTTTAAAAAATCATATTGCTTCAAAAACTATGGTAGATGTTGAAAGAATAATAGAATCTGGGGCAGTTATTCATTGCAGAACAACTACACCTGAGTTCTCCCTTACTTCTTTCACACATTCAAAAATTTGGGGAGTAACAAAAAATCCTTGGGGCTTATATTATTCCCCTGGAGGTTCGTCTGGGGGTTCAGGCGCCTCTTTGGCCGCAGGTTGCTCAACATTAGCAACTGGTTCTGATATTGGTGGATCTATTAGAATTCCTGCTTCAGCTTGTGGTTTAGTTGGATTTAAACCTCCTCACGGTCGAAATCCTCAAGAAGCTCCTTTTAATCATGATCAATATTGTGTGGTTGGACCTATGGCTAGAACTGTAAAAGATTGTGCGTTAATGCAAAATGTGATGTCAGGGCCACATCCAAAAGATATTACAAGTTTAAAGCCTAAATTAACAATTCCTAATAAATTTGAAAATATTAAAAATTGGAAAATAGCTTATTCTATGAATCTTGGTTTTTTTGAAATTGATAAAGAAGTAGAAAAAAATACATTAAAAATGATTAGTAAGCTTAAAGACTTAGGAGCAAAAGTAGAAGAGGTTAAAATAAATTGGAACAAAAAAGAGCTTGAAGATACTTGTTATAATTATTACGCTCATCTTTTTGCAAATCTTGTTTCAGAATTAATGCCTGATTATGAAGAAGAGCTTACTGATTATGCCAAGGCTTCTGGAATTTCAGCTAAAATTATTAATCAGGCATTAGTAGAAAAAAAGAAAATTAATTTTCCTTCAATGGGTGTAGATCTTGGAATGACTTTATATGAATGCAATAAAGTAGCTGGAAAAATGTATGATCAATTTGGTCCTATAATTCATAACTATGATGCATTTGTATGCCCTACTCTATCAATACCTTCTGTAAAAGCTGATTTAAATTTATTTGAAGATAAAGTATTAATTAATGGAAAAGAAATAAACTCCCCAGATCTTGGATGGACACTCTGCTATCCTTTTAACATGCTTTGTCGTTTACCAGTGCTGTCAATACCTTCTGGATTAGCCAGCAATGGTATACCGACTGGTATTCAAATAGTAGGAAAACCATATGAAGATATTCCCGTTTTTCAAGCAGGATATAACTTAGAGCAAATAGAGCCTTGGTATAAAACAGAAAAATTTAAACCCAATATATAAATAAATTTTATTTTTATTGAAATTTTCTGAAATTATTGTTCATATACTACTTAATTAATTAATTAATTTTTATTGGGGGTAAAATGCCTAAATATGATTTAGCTAAAAAAATTGTTAACGGGGAATTATCTCGTAGACAAATGATTAAAGCACTAGGAGCGGCGGGAGTGATCACTTCACTTTCACCTCTTGTAGCAAAATCTGCATTCGCGAAGGAACAGGTTGGTCTGTTTACTTGGGGTGGCTATGATGATGATGGCCTTTACAGTGGTTATATAAATAAACACGGTGGAGCACCTGAATATACAACATTTGGAGATGCAGAAGAAGGCCTGCAAAAATTAAGAGCAGGTTATGTAACAGATGTTATACATCCTTGTTACTCAGATCCACCAAGATGGCAAAGAGCTGGTGTTATTCAGCCTATTGACACAAGTAGGCTTGCAAGCTGGGGAGACCTTTTCCCACAATTAACTGGAATGGGTTCTGTTAATTTTGATGGTGCACAATGGATGGCTCCTGTTGATTGGGGAGATACTTCTTTAATTTATAATCCAGACAAAGTTAATTGGATGAGTCCCGGAAATGAAAGTTTAGGTCTGTTATTTGATGATCGTATGGAAGGTAAAGTAGCTATATTAGATTCAGCTGCGGACTCTTGGTACTTAGTTGCTATTTATCATGGCATTGATGTAACTAGAATGGAGCATGTTACAAAAGCTCAAGTTGATAGTGTTTATGAAGCATTAAGAAAAATGAGAAAAAATGTTAAAATTTATACTACTGATACTGCAACTCTTGAACAAGCTTTATTAGATGAAGAGGTGTGGTGTGCTCTTGCTTGGAATGAATCATCTTGG
>MDSW01100995.1_pt1 | contig 13059 bp, 13 predicted proteins | sample 811171 | NCBI WGS metagenome assembly MDSW01 (sample SAMN05326641, study PRJNA326480) | marine metagenome | isolation source: seawater | place: Atlantic Ocean: North West | collected 2012 | reverse complement strand
TGTACTTCCTTTTGTAACTTCAACATCACAACCATAACCATTTTCAATCATAAAAGATGCAATAGCAGTATGAATGTTTGCACTATCCCAGTCAAAATCACCCAAATGAACACTACATGCTGCTTTTGAACTAGTAGAAGCCAGTGAAACAACAGATAGGAAGAACAAGGATATAAAAGTATTTTTTATGAATTTCATAAATTTCCTCCGTTTAAATAAATTTATTTAATAATTTCCCTATTAAACTCTTAATGCAACAAAATACAACCTATAAAATGCTGAAATTAGTGATTTTAATAATATTTACTTACGGTTATGATATTGAATTAATAAAAATTAATCTTTTATGCAATTATTTATCAATATTAATGGGCTTTTTTAGTAAATTTCCTAATTTGAATGTAATCATATCCTGTTTTTTTTGGGGAACATATTGGATACCTTTAAGATATATTGATAGAAATAATAATAGTTCTTTGTGGCCAATCTTTTTTAGTTTTTTATTAATTTCTATTTTCTTAATTAGACCTTTATTTAGAAAAATATCAAAATTAAATACATCTTTTAATCTTTTTTTTATATTAGGATGTGTTTTAGCCGCTATAGCAATATCTTTATATTCAGAGTCATTATTGCGTGGGGAAATTGCAAAAGTAGTTGTGTTATTTTATTTATGTCCTATTTGGGGAACAATTTTTTCAAGAATTTTCTTAAAACAACAATTTTCATTAAATAGGTTTATTTCTTTAATTTTAGGTTTGGCTGGACTTGCAATAATTATAGGATTGGACAAAGGAAATTTTTTTCCTACAACATTAGTGGAATATATAGCTTTATTAGCCGGAATTTCATGGGCTTTATCAATGACTTTTTTTAATTTAGCCTCTCCAACAACTGCATTTGATAAAACATCTCTTACTTGTCTCTTTGTACCGTTTGTATTTTTAATATTAGCTTTTATACCTGAGGGTAGATCAATAAAAATATATGATAATATATTTAGCATTGAAATAATCTATTTATGGATTTTTTTATTTTCCCTTGTTTGGCTGCTACCTTCTATTTTATTAACTTATTTTAGTGTTGAAGTTTTAGATCCAGGAAGAATAAATATACTTTTAGCATTTGAGGTAGTTGTTGGAATATTTACAGCTGCTCTTTTAACTAACGAAATAATTACTATTAGAGAAATATTAGGAGCTTTATTTGTAATATCTTCTTGTTTTACAGATGTATTAATTGTTAAAACTAAAAAACTATAAATTATTTTGTTGCTCTCTGTAAACCAAATATATTCCACTAAATATAATAAAAATAATACCTATGTAAATTGTAATATCTGGAACTTCATTAAAAAAAATATAAGCAAGTACAGTAACAAAAATAAAAGAAGAGTATTCAAAAGGAGTAATAACCTTAACTTCAGCATTTTTAGCTGCCTGGGATAGAAAATAATGCCCTATAGATCCAATTATTCCCGTAATAAATAATGGAGTCATTTCATAAAATGATGGATAAATAAAATCAGTTGGAAAAAAAACCAAAGACGTAAATAGTAAAGCAAAAGAATAATAAAATATTATTGATATACTTGATTCAGTATTCATCAAATACCGTGTAGAAAGATATGCTACTGCCATAAAGCATGCAGATCCAAGTGGTAACAAGGAATATATCTTAAAGAAATCAGTTCCTGGCTTTAAGATAATTAACACTCCTATAAAACCCAAAATTATTACTAGCAATCTCTGAAAACTTACTTTTTCTCCAAGTATAGGTATCGCCAATAGTGTAGCTATAATAGGTGCGGAATGAAATATTGCCTGATTTTCTGAAAGTAATAAATATTTTATTCCAAAAAAAAACAAAACGACACATCCTACAGAAGAAAAAGCTCTTATAGTATGCGCAATAGGTTTTTTAGTTTTTAAACTGGAAATTCCAAAATAAAATACTAAACAAAGAGAAACTATAACACCGCTGAATGCCCTAAAAAAAACAATTTCCCACAATGGAAATTTAAAACTTAACCCTTTAACAATAACATCATTTAGACCTAGACTAAAAGTACCAGCCATCATAAAAGTTATTCCTAAAAAAATATTGTTTTTTCTCATAATTTTTATTTACAAATAAAAAAATTTAATTCAAGAATTGAGTTAATTTAGCTTTATATAGACACATGAATGGATCTTTATCAATAAAGAAAATATCAAAAAGCAAGCAATCAATAGATATAGAATGGCAAGATGGTCAAAAAAGTAATTTTCATTTTCTTTGGTTGAGAGATAATTGTCCTAAAGGTATTCATCCAACTGCAAGACAAAGAAATTTTAATATCTTAAACGTATCAGAAAATATTCATCCCACAAGTTATGAAATTTTAAATAATGGCGATTTAAAAATAAAGTGGAGCGAAGGAAATCACACAAGCATATATGACCCTAATTGGTTAAGAACTCACTGTTATACAATAAATAATAAAAAGAAATATAAATCACCCTATAAGTTATGGGATGCCAATATTAAAAAAAATTTAAATGATATTTCGATAAATTATAAAGACATTATGAAAGATGAAGCAGGTTTGATTAAATGGTTGGAACAACTCCATTATTTTGGAATTTCGATATTGAAAAATGCACCTACCGAAGAAAAATCAGGATTTAAGGTTTTAAATAGAATAAGTCATATCAGAGAAACTTTTTTTGGAACACCATTTGAAGTTAAGAATATTCCTAATCCAAATAATACAGCTTATACAGCTGAGAGTTTAAGAAACCACACCGACCTACCTTATTACGAGTATGCCCCTGGATATCAATTTCTACATTGTCTTGTTAATGAAGCAAAAGGAGGTATGTCATGTGCAGTAGATAGTTTTAGCGTAGCAAATTATTTAAAAGTTAATGATAAAAAAACTTTTGAAATTTTGAAAAATATTCCTGTTAAATTTAAAGATAATGATTACACTCAAGAAACAATAAGGATACATCATTCTCCTCTTATCACACTAACAAAAGATAATGATTTTAATGATATTCGATTCAGTGTTGCAACTATGGCTGCTATGGATTGTCATCCTGATACCATGAAAGAATTTTATGAAGCTTATTATAAATTTTCTAAATTACTTCATGATGATAAATTTACATTTAAATTTAGATTAGAATCTGGAGATATTTTTTGTTTCAATAACAGAAGAATATTACACGGGAGAACAGAATTTGACCCTAATTCAGGACATAGACATTTACAGGGTTATTATATTGATAGAGATGAAATTTTAAGCAGGTTAAATTATTTAAAAAAAATTGAAGTTTAAAAATAATAAATTATTTCCATCCACAGATTGTTTTTACTTCTAAATACTCCTCCAAACCCCAATTGCCACCTTCACGTCCATTGCCTGATTGTCTATATCCTCCAAATGGTGTGCCGGGTTCAGCACTCTTACCATTAATATAAACTCCTCCAGATCTAAATTTTCTTGCCACTCGCCTCGCTTTTTCTTGATCTTGAGTTTGAACATAATTTCCAAGTCCATAAGTAGTTTCATTAGTAATAGATATGGCCTCTTCTTCAGTATCAAATGGAATTATGGATAACACAGGGCCAAATATTTCCTCTTTTGCAATTCGCATGTCATTTGAAACATCTGTAAAAATTGTTGGACGAATAAAATATCCTTTGTTTAATCCTTCTGGTCTATCAGGTCCTCCTGCAATCAATGTAGCACCTTCATCAATACCACTCTGAATCAAATTCAAAATTTTATCAAATTGTTTTTTTGAAACAACTGGGCCTATATGGTCCCCTTTCTTATTTGACAAATCTACTTTTATACTATTGGCTTCTTGTTTAGCCTCTTCTACAGCTCGTTTATAAATTGATCTTTCTACAAGCATTCTTGTGGGTGCATCACAAGATTGACCAGAATTACTCATGACATTTCTTATTCCTTCTCGAACTGCATCAGGATGAGAGTCAGCAAATATTATGTTACCGCCCTTGCCACCTAATTCTAAACAAACTCTTTTAATAGTGTCAGCTGAATTTTTGGTTATTAATCTTCCTGCTCGAGTTGATCCAGTAAATGAAATCATATCAATATCTGGATGACTTGATAGTTGTGAACCTACTCCTAATCCATCACCATTGACTAAATTAAAAACTCCCTCAGGAAATCCAGCTTCATCTATTATTTCAGCAAAAAGCATTCCTGATAATGGTGCTATTTCAGAAGGCTTTAATATCATTGTACATCCAGCTGCCAAAGCTGGGATAACTTTCAGTGTTATTTGATTTATAGGCCAATTCCATGGTGTTATGAGTCCACATATGCCTATTGGCTCATATGCTATAAAATTATCTGAATCGTTTGAAAAATATTTTTCAAAATCAAAATTTTTTAATCTTATGATAAAATCTTTTATATGATCAGCTCCTGATGTTGTTTGAGCGTTGGTAGACCAATCTATTGGGGCACCCATTTCTATTGATATAGATTCAGCCATTTCATTTGATCTTTTTTTATAAATTTCATACAATTTTTCAATTAATTTAACTTTTTTCTCTTTTGAAACTTCACTCCAACTTTTGAAAGCTTTTTTAGCAGACATAACAGCTGCATTGGTGTCGTCTTCACTACCTAGAGAAATTATTGCACAAGTTTCTTCATTAGATGGATTTATTACATTGAAATCATTTGGCCTAGAAGGAGCAACCCATCTTCCATTTATATAAAAATTTCTTTTATCCATCATGAGTTATATTATGTATTATATATTGATTTTTTATAGTCTAACAATCTTAAAAGTGCTGGCCACTCATTTTTGCCTAACTTAAACATGGGATCATCATACTGTCTTGCTGCATATTGCATAACATTGTCTGAAGGTATACTCTTATCCATACCTGTAGACATTATATCTATTTGATTTTTGCATGCTCTATCAAGATAGTACATCAGCATAAAAGCTTCACTTATTGTTTCACCACAAGTTAATAAACCATGATTTCTTAAAATCATAACCTTGTTATCTCCTAGACTTTTAGCTATTCTTTCGCACTCATCAAGTTCAGTAGACATCCCTTCCCACTGATGGTAGCTAACTCTTTTATAAAATATTGCGGCATCTTGAATCATAGGAATTAAACCTTCAGATAAACAGGAAACTGCTAAACCAGCTCTAGAATGAGTATGCATTACACAATTAATATCTTTTCTTTTTTTATGTATTGCCCCATGTATAATATATCCTGTATAATTTATTTTACTATCACTATTGATGACTTCTCCATTTAAAGAAATTTCAACTAAATTTGATGCTGTAACTTCATCATATCTTTTTCCAAAAGGATTTATTAAAAAACTTTTAGATTTAGAAGATGTTTTTGCTGTAATATGATTCCATATTATGTCACTCATATCGAAATGATCAGCTAAGTGATAACATGCTGCTAAATTAACCCTGTTTGTCCATTCCTCTTCATTAAAACTATTATTACTTTTATTCATAAATAAACAAAAAATATCTTTTCATTGTATTCTTTAATTGTTACAAATTATAGATTTAGGAGTTTGTTTGTCTATAAAAAATATTAATTTAGATATTGATTTTGTAAGATCACAATTTCCAGCATTTGATGATCCTTTGAGCAAAAAATGGTCTTTTTTTGAAAATGCTGGCGGTAGCTATGTTCCTAAAAATGTTATTAATCATTTAAACAATTTTATGAAATCAACTAAAGTGCAACCATATGCTGATTTTGATATGTCTGAATTAGCAGGTCAAAATATGGACAAGGCAATAAATTTGTTTGCCAAAATGATTAATGCTCAAAATAATGAAATCATTATTGGTTCATCAACAACAATGAATATGTATGTTCTTTCAAATGCAATTAAGTCTCTATTAAAGAAAGGAGATGAAATAATTGTTACAAATCAAGATCATGAGGCCAATATAGGTGCTTGGCGAAAATTAGCAAACGAAGGAATGGTCATTAAAGAATGGAAATTAAATTCAGAAACTGGGGAATTGGAAATTGATGAACTGAAATCTTTACTAACTGAAAAAACAAAAGTACTTGCAGTAACACATTGCTCAAATATTGTAGGCTCAATAAATAATTTAAAATTAATTACTTCTATAGCCCATCAATATGATGTTTTGGTTATTGGAGATGGAGTATCATATGCACCTCATGGATTCCCAGATGTTAAAAACTTGAATGTGGATTTTTATGCATTTAGCTTATATAAAACTTATGGTCCTCATTTAGGACTACTTTATGGAAAAAAAATACTGCTTGATAAATTACCTAATCAAAATCATGAATTTTTAGAAGGAGAAGTTCCTTACACTTTAAATCCAGGTGGACCGAACCATGAAGAGCTAGCTTGTCTGATTGGTATTTCGGAATATTTTGATAATCTTTATAATCATCATTTTCAAAATGAAAACGTTAGTAAAATTGAAAAAATTAAAAAAATTAACGAATTAATATCTGATCATGAAGAAAAAATTGGTAATAAATTACTAGATTTTTATAATTCAGAAAAAAAAATAAAGTTAATCGGTAAGAAAAAAATTGAAAATAGAAATAGAGCTCCAACATTTTCTTTTACTGTTGAAGGCAAAAAGTCAAAAGAAGTAAGTGAACAACTTGTAAAAAATAAAATTGCTTTAAGAAATGATAATTTTTATGCATGGAGATGCTTAAAGGCACTAGGTATTGATACAAAAGACGGAGTAGTAAGATCAAGTATGGTACACTATAATTCCATAAATGAAGTTGATAATTTAATTAGTGCTTTTGAAAATAGCAATTTATTGAATAATAATTAATTTTATTGATTATCAAAAATAGAAATTAAATCTTTATAAACTTTACAAGCTTTTTCTAATTGATAAATTTCTAGATACTCATCGGTAGTATGAGCAAGTTGTTCATCACCAGGCCCAAATCCTATAGTATTAATATTCCGATTTCCCATAGATTCAACTCCGTTAGTACAAAATCCCCAGTAACCGTGATCAAGGGGGATATCATTTTTAGAAACTGCTTCGGATAAGTTTTTAACTAAAATGTGTTTCTTATCTATCTCCCAAGGTTTAAAAAATTTCCTACAATTAATTTTTTTTCCTGTATAGCATGTTGTTTCTGCTTCTTCTATTTCTAAAGAAAATGCATTTTTGTCAATAGAGTTTAAAACTTTCATAATTTCTTCTTCTACATTTTTTTCTTCATCACCTGGAACAGTTCTGCGATCAAACCTAATAGTAGTTTTTGATGGGGCCATACTAGTATTCGAATTTGTAAATAATCCTGTTGGAGTTAACACTCCTTCTCCCATTTCATGGGAGTTTGTAAACTTAATGTTTTTTAAGGCAGATAAAGCTTCAGCAGCTAGATGAATTGTATTATCAAACTTTCCAGGAAATGCCGAATGGAAAGTGTTTCCTTCTACATTTAGTAAATATTCAATTCTTCCCTTATGGCCAAGTTTAATTTTCAATTTTGATGGTTCGCAGATTACAACATTCTCAGGATTAACTCGATCGATAATTTTTCCTAAGGCGACTCCTTCAATTTCTTCCTCTAAAACTGAAGCACTAACAACATATTGTTTTTTAAGACTTAACTCAGATTGAATTTCAGCAGCTGCAAATATTGAAGCGCATAATGAGCCTTTCATATCAGTAGAGCCCCTACCATATATTTTGCCATTTTCTATTTTTCCTGAAAATGGAGGGAACTTCCAATTACCTCTGACAGGCATAACATCTGTATGGGAGTCAAATAATATTGATGTAGAAGATTTTTTGGGACCTATAAAACCATAAACACTGCCTAACTGATCTCTAGTAACATCTCTAAGTCCCAGTCTTTTCATTAATACTTCAATATAATCAGATACTTCCTTTTCTTTGCCCGGATAACTTTCAAAAGAAATTATTTTTTGTGTTTCTCTAACTAAATCTTGATGCATAATTGATTAGAATAAAACAAACTAATCTTTATTTATTTTTTTGCAATTAATAGTTTAATTATTATCATATTTTTTTTCTTAGGTGTGGATTATACTTCCATTCAAGATATTTAATAAATTGAACCATTATAAAATTCAAAAAAAGATACAAAATTCCTGCTGCTACAAAAGCTTCAACAGGAGCAAAAGTCTTTGCCATTATTTTTCGAGCTATACCTGTCATCTCCATATAGGTTGTTAAACTAACTAAAGAAGTGGCTTTTACCATTAAGATTAGCTCGTTGCCATAAGATGGTAATACTTTTCTGAGAGCTATTGGGAATATTACTTTTCTTAATAATCCTATATTGTTAAAGCCTAGAGATTTGCCTGACTCAATTTGACCTTTAGAAACAGACTGAATGCCACCCCTAAATATCTCACTTCCATAAGCTATTGTATTAATTGTAAGAGCTAGAACACCACACCAAAAAGGTTCTTTTAAAATTATCCAAAGAAAACTTTCTCTTATTGCCTTTACTGATCCTAGTCCAAAATAAATTAGATATATTTGAACAAGGAGAGGTGTTCCTCTGATGGTAAATATATACATAGCAATAGATTGAGAAATAATTTTATTTCTTGAAACTCTTCCTAATGCAAAAAGTAGTGAGAATACAAAGCCTATAGGAAGGGCTACAGCTAGTAACAATATGGTTTCATCTAAAGCTTCTAAAATTTCAAAAAAATTTATAATAATTAAAGAGTCCATCATTTAACTAACTGAGCCTTTATTAACTTTTCTTTCAGCATAATTAAAAAACTTTCCAGAAAAAGTAGTTAGAAATAAATATAAAAAAGCTGCTGTTATGAGGAATGTTAGAGGTGAATGTTCGACATTTGAGGCTATTCTTGTTTGACGCATAATTTCCACAAGTCCTGTAACAGAAATTAGAGAAGTATCTTTTAAAGTTACTTGCCAAACATTTCCTAAGCCTGGCAGAGCGTGTCTTAGTATTTGGGGTGCTAAAATCTTATACAAAATTTGAATTCTAGATAATCCTATAGTTTTTGCTGCTTCTATTTGACCGTATGGAATAGATAAATATGCAGCTCTTAAAACTTCTGATGAATAAGTTGCTGATATTATTCCTATAGCTACAACACTTATTGTAAAAGCGTTTAATTCAATATACCCCTCATAGCCAAAAACTTTTGCTAGTTTCATAACAGCTGCACTTCCACCAAAAAAAATTAAATAGATAACAAGTAATTCAGGAACTCCTCTAACAACTGTTGTATAGAAACTTGATAACAAATTTAAAAATTTATTTGTTGTAATCTTCGCCCAAGCTGCAAAAATTGCAATAAATAAACCTAAACCCATTGAAAAAATGCTTACAAGTATAGTCATTAGAGTTGCAAATATTAGCTCATCTCCCCAACCTAAATCTCCAAATACTAATTTGTCAAATTTAAACATAATGACAAAAACAACCATAATGATCTAAAATTCTGTTGTCCAATTATAATTTTCTATGTAAATAGAAACTTAAATATGAAAGTAAATCTGGTTTCTGGAGCTTGTGGAGCAGAAATAGAAGGTATCGATCTTAAAGATACTTCTGACTCAAATATTGAAACAATTAAAAACCTACTATTTGAACATAAAGTAATCTTTTTTAGAAATCAAAATATCAATCAAGAAGAGCAAATAAATTTATCAAAATGTTTTGGCCCCTTAGAAGAGCACGCATATGTCAAAAGCTTAAAAGGTTATCCTGAAATTGTGAGAATTATTAAAGAACCCTATGAACAAAACGCATGGGGAGAAGGATGGCATAGTGATGTTAGTTATAATCCTAAACCAACTATGGCCGTAGTTTTGAAATCTGTAGAAATTCCGCCAACTGGTGGTGATACAATGTTTGCAAATATGGAGTTAGCTTTTGAAACTTTAGATGAAGATATTAAAAAACAAATTATTGATAAAAAAGCAATTCATGACTCAAGAGGATCAGAATTTTTTGTAGAAGATTATGGATCAATGGAGAGTAATGGAAATTTTGATGTATACTCTAATACACATCCTATAGTTAGAACAAATCCAGACTCTGAAAAAAAAGCTCTTTACGTAAATTGTATGTACACAAGACAAATAGTGGGAATGGATAAAAAAGAGAGTGATTTACTTTTAAATAAAATTTACAAACATCAAGAAAGACTTGATCTCACCTGTCGTTTTAAATGGTCGCCTAATGCTGTAGCAATATGGGATAATAGAAGCGTCATTCATTATGCAATTGCAGATTTTTTTCCAAATAGAGGTCTTGGATTTAGAAGAGTTATGGATAGAGTTGCAATAAGAGGCGAAGCTCCTTATTAATTATTTTATTTTAAGACAATTTTTTTTCTATTTTATCAATAACAGAATTAACTGTAATTAAGTTAATATCCCTTCCTCCAAAATCACTAGCATTGATTGTTGATATATAATTACTATCAGGAGTAAATTTTTTAGATTCTTTTGGTCCAAATAATTTGATTAAATGACAATTATTTGTAGAAAGCATGTGACTGACGCCACTATCATTGGATAAAGCTATTTTTAAAAATTTAGAAGATCCAATCACTATTTCTGGCCCTGAAAAATTATCAATAATTTCTTCGGGATAAATTGCATCTGGAAAATTTTTTTTTATTTGTTTTTTTATATTTTCATCATCTGGGCCTAGAAAAAACACTGATTTGTATTTCTTGTTTTCAAAATGATGGATTAATTTTATGTAATTATTAATATCCCACACTTTATCTTTTTCACCTGCTCCAGGTGCATATCCAATATATGAAAACTCATTTTTAAAAATATTTTTAAGCATATTTTCTAAATCTATTGGTATATCAAATCTTAAGTTTGTTGTTTTTTCTCCAATAGATATCAAATTAAGTAAATCATATAAATCATCTAAATAATACTTTCTATATTTAGATTTGTTATAAATTTTTTTATCTGAAAAAAAACCAGATGCAGAAGCAGAAATAAACAATTTAGTCTTAATTCTTTTAAGGGCCATTGTTCTTAAAAATGTTTTTTGAGTATCTAGTATAAAATCAAATTCTAAGTTTTCTAGATTATATTTTTTAGAAATCTTTTGCCAAAAAAAAGGACTTAATTCAGCTGATTCATAGATCTCATCAATATAATTTTTTACAAAATTTTTTAATCTACTATTATAAACTGTTTTACCTTTATTAGTCATCCAACATATTTTAGTATGAGGTAATCTTTTTTTTATCTCATAGATAAATGGTAATTTTATTATTCCATCACCAATTTTTTCTCCATTTGTGAATACTAATAATTTCTCCATTTAAGTTCTATTAAATCTAATAAGATAAAATTTCAAATAGATAAGTGTTTATGGTGCCCAGACGTGGAATTGAACCACGGACACAAGGATTTTCAGTCCTTTGCTCTACCAACTGAGCTATCTGGGCTAAGAAAAAAGTTGATAGTTTGTTTTAAGTATATTTTCAATTAATTTTTTAATATTTGATTAATTATCTAATGAATTTTCAGCATAACCCTCATCAGAGAGCCATTTCATCAAATCCAAATCACTACATTTTTTAGAACAAAAAGGAATATAAGGCTCTGAGGATTTTTTTTTACAAGTTGGACACTTAATCACGCTTTTAGATCTAATTCTTAAAATTTTTTTTGATAAAGGCTTTATTTCCATCTAAATGTTATTCTGCCTTTTGTAAGATCATATGGAGTCATTTCAACTGTAACTTTATCTCCAGCCAATACCCTAATTCTATTTTTTCTCATTTTTCCAGATGAATGAGCAAGAACTTCATGATCATTTTCTAACTTAACTTTAAACATTGCATTAGGAAGTAACTCTAAAACTACTCCCTGAAATTCTATCGAACCTTCTTTTGTCATATAATTCCTATTTATTTTTTAAAAATTTGCTACCCTTTCTTATTTGGACAGAAAATCGATGGCCATCCAACTTTTCAACTAATGCCATATTTTCAACATCAGTAGAAAATTTAGAATGACTTTCTTTGTTTAACATAACATATGAATTTCTTTTCATAAAGTCAATAACTCCCAAACCTGAAGAAAATCTTGCTGACCCAGAGGTCGGCAAAATATGATTTGTTCCAACAATATAATCTCCAAATGCCTCTGAGGAATATCTACCTAAAAAAATACAGCCTGAATTTTTTATATTACGAAATATATTATTGAAATTTTTATTTTGTAAATGTAAGTGCTCTGGAGCAATAAAATTAATGATTGATGATGCAGCTTTAAAATTATTTAATATAATAGCTAATCCATAATTTTTAATGCTTTTTTTAATTATTTTATCTCTTGATAATTTTGAAGAAATTATCTTTATTTGATGTATTACTTTTTTAGCAAATATATCATTATTTGTTATCAGTATGCATTGCGCTTCCTCATCATGTTCAGCTTGTGCTATTAAATCTGAGGCGACCCATTTAGGATTATTAAATTTATCAGCAACAACTACAATTTCAGATGGACCTGCTAGTAGATCAATACCTACTTCTCCAAATACTTGTTTTTTTGCTTTCATTACATATGAATTACCTGGGCCAAAAATCTTATCTACTGGCTTAATAGTATCGGTACCATAAGTTAAGGCTGCAATAGCTTGCGCTCCACCAACTTGATAAACTTCTTTTATCTTAAGAATATTTAATAATTCCATTAAATATGGATTAAACTCTCCATTTGAACTTGGAGTAGTTACAACTATTCTTTTGACTCCAGCAACAATAGCGGGAATAACACTCATCAAAAAAGAAGAAGGGTAACTTGCCATACCACCTGGCACGTATAAGCCAACAGAGTCTATACTTTTCCACTCAGATCCAGAAAGTACTCCATTTTTTTTAATTTTATAATTTTTAGGCAATTGCTTGAGATGGAACTTAGTAATATTTTTAATAGCTATTTTAAAGGAATTTATTACCTTCCTATCAACTTTTAATTTATAACTGTTTCTTATTTTTTTTGAAATTAGTATATCTTCTTT
>MDSW01105995.1_pt1 | contig 13061 bp, 12 predicted proteins | sample 811171 | NCBI WGS metagenome assembly MDSW01 (sample SAMN05326641, study PRJNA326480) | marine metagenome | isolation source: seawater | place: Atlantic Ocean: North West | collected 2012 | reverse complement strand
TAAATTATCTGCAAAAATAAAGTTTGAAATAAATAAAAATGATAACAAAAAATAATGCATAAAATCAATTTATTAACTTAACAAAACTAATAATCTTATTATATTTGAAAAAAATATTTTACGATAAAAGAAAAAAAAATATTTTTTTTTGCAAAAAAAAAAACTTAAAGTTTTTTTTCACAAAAAAAATATAAAATACTGAAAAACAAAGTATTATAAATAATAAATTGACAAAATGTCATGCCTAAAAAATGAGAATAGATATAATAACAACACATCCTAAGATGTTTTCAGGAGCATTTGAACACTCAATATTAAAAAGAGCTCAGGACAAAAAAATAGTCAAAATAGAAATACATGATTTACGTGATTTTAGCAATAAAAAAAGCAAATCCATTGACGATTATCAATATGGAGGAGGAGCTGGAATGGTGATGAATATAGAGCCCATAGACAAGTGTATTGGTAAATTGAAAAAAGAAAGAGACTATGACGAGATCATCTATTTTGCACCTGACGGGGAAAATCTATCTCAAAAGACATGCAATATAATGTCAAGTCTTAAAAATATAATATTATTATGCGGACACTATAAAGGAGTAGACCAAAGAGTGAGAGACCATTTAATAACAAGAGAAATATCAATAGGAGACTATGTGTTGACTGGAGGAGAAATACCGGCAATGGTTTTATGCGATAGCATAATAAGACTTATACCTGGCGTTATATCAGATGAGACTTCTGCTCTTTTTGACTCATTTCAAGACAATATAATATCACATCCAGTTTACACAAGACCAGAAGATTATAAGGGGGTAAAAGTACCTAAAATATTATTATCTGGTCATAAAAAAAGAATTGAGGAATGGAGAATGGAACAATCAATCAAAAACACAAAAGAAAAAAGACCAAATTTATTTAATAACAATCAATAATAATAAAAAAATAATTTGTAATATTGCTGACATTTTACAATATAAAAAATGGACAAAATAATTCAAGACATAGAAGCGATAACTCTAAACCAAAAAGAATCAATAGATTTTAAAACTGGTGATAGAGTAATAGTTAATTATAAAATTAAAGAAGGAAACAAAGAAAGAATTCAAAAATTTGAAGGAGACGTTATCCAAATAAAAGGACATAAAGGAACAAGAACATTCACAGTTAGAAAAATGTCAGGTGAATACGCAACTGAAAGAATATTTCCTTTAAATTCTCCAAAAATAGAAAAGATAGAGATAAAAAGAAGAGGAAAAGTAAAACAATCAAGAATATATTACCTAAGACAACTAAAAGGAAAGAAAGCTAAAATAAAGGAACAAAGAAGGTAATATTTTGTAAAATTATTTCCCTATAATCATAAACTCAGTCCTGCGATTCAAAGACCTACCCTCTTCTGAGTTATTACTACCTATAGGATCATACTCCCCAAAACCCTTATAATTTAATCTATCTTTATCAATACCTTTATCCACTAAAAAAGAATAAGAAGCAAAAGCTCTTTTTTCTGAAAGAGTATAATTGAAATTATCTTCACCTACATCATTAGTATGACCATTTATAGAAACTTTTAAAGAAGAATTATCTTTAAGATACTCAGCAAACTCACCTAAAATAAATTGAGATTTTTGATTTAAAGCAAAAGAATTATGTTCGAAATGAACATCATTAATCCTATAAGATGAATTTAATTTTATATCCTCTAGATAAAAGTCTATATCTGTTGGAGATGAATATTTTTTATCATCACTATCTATGTACAAAGAATTAAAAGAATAACCTTTTTTACTCAAACTAACAAAAACATCTTCATGAGACTCTAAAGTCATTAAAGCAACATACCTACCTGTAATAGAATCTACAGGTATTATTTGCATCTTCCCTGTACTAACATTTTTTAAATTAACAGAAACACCACCGAAGACACTATCATTTGTAGAAACATAACCCTTAATAAATAAAACTTTTTTAGGCTGAGCTCCAGAGTAAAGAGGAAAAGAATACAAATCCCATCCACCTGCTCCTCCTTTTATAATATTAGAAGAAAAGTAAGCCTTTTCTCCATCTGTACTAACAAAGAAACCAACCTCCTGATTAAGTGAATTAATAGGATAACCAATATTAACAGGCTTACTCCAAACTTTATCATCATCCATTCTTGAAAAATAAATATCCAACCCCCCCATACCCAATCTGCCATTACTAGAAAAATACAAAGTTTTATTATCAGGATGTAAGAAAGGTGATTTCTCAGAACCTTTTGTGTTAATATTTTTACCCATATTGTAAGGCCTACTCCATCCATTTTCTAACCTTATACAATAATACAAATCTGATTTACCGAAACCACCATCCCTATTAGAAGCAAAAACCAACATATTACCATCTGAAGATATGGAAGGCTGAGACTCCCAAGTATAAAGACCATTAATATGACCACCTATTGACTCCAAATCAGTCCAATTTTCATTTTTAAACTCAGAAAAATATATATCACAATTCCTATAATTATTAGGACCAGACTTGACACAAACTGTTAAATACAATTCAGTATTATATATAGAAATAGAACCTCCCCCCTCATTATCATTGATGTTAAATGGAGGAGGCAAAGGCTCACCAACTCCAAACTCTCCATCATAAAGAACACTTTTTGTCAACTCTTCAACTACCTTTTCATAAATATCCCCCTTATTCTTAGCTTTTTTTCTTCTAGTAAAAAACATCAACTCGTTATCAGGAGAAAGTATAGGTAAAACTTCATCAAATTTAGTTGAAACACCTTTAACTGAAGATATATCAAAAGGAACAGGGTTTCTAAGCAATGAGTCTCTAAAATTACCTCTTTTAAAGAAACCAATGCATTATCTCTTTCATCTTTACTTAAATCTAAAAACTTTAAATAAATCAATAAATTATCTTTTGCTTTATCATATTGATTGCTTTTAATATTAATATCATATAACATAAAATAAACAGAAGAACTATAAGAAGGACATAAATCTACACCTTTTAAAAAAAAGTACTCTGATTTATCGAACTGATCTCTCTCATAATATATTTGACCTAATAAAAAATAAGCACTTGCATTATTTTTATCGTAATTTATAGATTTATGAAGAAAACTTAAAGACTCTTTTATGTTTCTTTTTTTGTAAAATTTTTCTCCTTTAATATATGTTTTTTTAGATTCAGAAGTTACCTTTTGACTGCACTGAGAATAAGAAAATAAATAACCAAAAATAAATAAAACAAATAAAAATAATCTCATTTCAAAGAATCAATAATTTTAGCTATAGCAGAATCTCCTGTTACATTAACTACTGTTCTTATCATATCAAGCAGTCTGTCAACTGCAAAAATTAAAGCAATTTTATCAGCACTAATACCAATAGAACCAAGAACAATAACTAACATAACCATACCCGCTCCAGGAACAGCAGCAGAACCAATAGAAGCTAATGTAGCTGTTAAAACTATTGTAAGCTGTTGAGATACATCTAGATCCATGCCTAAAACCTGAGCTATAAATACAGCCGCAATTGCTTGATACATACTTGTGCCATCCATATTAATGGTAGCACCTAAAGGCAAAACAAAAGAACTTACTTCTTTTTTAACACCTAAATTCTTTTCACAACAATCTATTGTAACTGGCAAAGTAGCCGCACTTGAACTAGTAGAAAAAGCTAACATCTGAGCAGGCAAAATACCCTTAAAGAAACCAACTATATCTGTTTTAGTAAATATCTTTAAAAACATGGGGTACACAAAAAATATCATAATAAGTAAACCTAAGATAACTGTTAAAGAATAATAAGTTAAACCAACAAATAAACTAGAACTTGCTCCAAATTCAACTATTAATCCTGCAATTAAAGCAAAAACTCCATAAGGTGAATAATCCATAATAAATTCTACCATTTTTAAAACTACTTCGTTCAATCCATCAAAAAAACCTTTCACATAAGTAACTTTATCTTTAGGCAAAACAACTAAAGATATTCCAAATAAAATTGAAAAAAATATTACTTGCAACATTTTAGAATTATCTGTTGCAGACAAGAAAATATTACTAGGAACTATATCAACAAGAAACTGTAAAGGAGATTGATTTTTAACCTCTTCAGCTATTTTTGACTTCTCTAAAACAATCGACTGAGAAGATTGACTCTGAAAGAAATCTGCAGACAAACTGTTAGAAAGAGTCTCACCAGGATTAATCACATTAACCAAAATCAACCCAATAGTTACTGCTAAAAAAGTTGAAGACAGATATAATAATATTGAACGAAAACCTATTTTAGATAATTTGGCTATGTCATTTAAACTGGATACACCTTTTATTAAAGAAACAAAAACTATTGGAACAGCTATTAATTTAAGTAGATTAATAAAAATCGTACCGAAAGGCTTTATCCAATCTATAATAAATTGATTGAAATTTAACTTTACAGCAAAAATACCTACAATAACACCGAAAAGCATTCCTAATAAAATTTTTACATGTAAGCTTAACTTAGACATAAACTTAAAATACAAAACTATTAACAATAAAAAAAATAGTATTAAAACAATAAAATTAAAATCTGAAGCATAACCTAAGCCTAAAAGGCTATTCATCTTAATGTATTTTACAAGATTTGTTTCTTAAATAATGGTCAAATAACACCATTGAAGTCATAGCTTCAACTATAGGTACAGCTCTTGGAACAACGCATACATCATGACGCCCCTTGCCTTTAATAATAATTTTGTTACCATTTTTATCAACAGATGCTTGATCTTTCATTATAGTTGAAACAGGTTTAAATTTAACTCTAAAATAAATATCATTACCGTTAGAAATACCTCCTTGAATTCCTCCTGAATTATTGCTTTTTGTTTTACCATCAGCGTTAATAATAATATCATTAACTTCACTACCTAAAGAAGACACGATATCTTTATCTTTGAAACCATACTCAAACCCCTTTACTGAATTCACAGAAAGCATAGCTTTACCTAAATCAGCATGTAACTTGTCAAATACAGGTTCACCTAAACCTACAGGAACACTTAAAGCTAATCCTGTAATTTGCCCCCCTAAAGTATCACCATCTTGTTTGATTTTTTTAATATGTTTTATCATTTCACTTGAACAATAATCATCAGGACACCTTACAAGACTATTATCTATATTATTCAAATCTAAATCATCATAATTTCTTTGAATCTTGATTTTACCAATCTGAGAAACATAAGCCTTAACAGATACTCCTTTTTGAGATAAAAATTGCTGAGCGATAGAACCAGCCACAACTCTACAAGCAGTTTCACGAGCAGAAGAACGACCACCTCCCCTATAATCTCTTATTCCGTATTTTTTATAATAAGTAAAATCAGCATGAGAAGGCCTAAAAGAATCTTTAATATGATCATAGTCATCTGAAATATAATCTTTGTTCTTAATTACAAAACCTATAGGAGTCCCTATAGTTTTATTTTCAAAAATACCTGACAAAAACTCCACCTCATCATCTTCTTTACGATTACTAACTATATCAGACTGACCTGGCCTCCTTCTTGCAAGTTGTTTATATATAAATTTAAAATCAATTTTAAAACCAGCTGGACATCCTTCAATAATACCACCTATACATGATCCATGAGATTCCCCAAAAGTCGTTAATTTAAATATTTTACCAAAAGAATTACCTGACATAGGACAACAAATATAACAATTAGTAACCTTTACATAAGCTTTAAAAAATAGTTTTTATAAATTCGCTATAATTATGAATACCATTATAAAAAACATAAAAGAACTAATATACTTTGAAGACAAATGTTTGTATGGTGAAGAAATGAAAATCAAAGTAATTAAAGATGCTTTTATAAAAATCAAAAATGACATAATTCAAGACTTTGGTTCTATGGAAACATGGGAAGGCATTAGTGACTGGAATAATGTTGAAATTATAGATGCTGAAAACGGCACAATAATGCCATGTTATTGTGACAGCCACACACATTTAGTTTTTGCTAAAACAAGAGAAAATGAATTTGTAGACAGAATAAAAGGATTGACTTATGAAGAAATAGCCGCAAAAGGAGGAGGTATTTTAAATTCAGCTAAAGCTATAAATGAAATCACAGAAGAAGAACTATATAAAATATCAAAAAAAAGACTATTAAAATGCATAAAACAAGGCACAGGCTCAATAGAAATAAAAAGCGGCTATGGATTGACTTTAGAAAATGAACTTAAAATACTAAGAGTAATAAATAGGCTAAAACAAGAATCTGAAATTATTATAAAATCTACTTTTTTAGGAGCTCACGCAATACCAAAAGATTACAAAAAAGACAGAAAAAAATACATTGACTTAATAATTAATGAAATGATACCAGAAGTGGCAAAAGAAAATTTAGCAGATTTTATTGATGTTTTTTGCGAAAAAAATTACTTCTCGACTGAAGAAACAAAAAAAATAATCAAAGCTGGAGAAAAATACGGAATGATATCAAAAATACATGTAAACCAATTTAATATAATAGGTGGGGTTAAATTGGGGTTAGAAGAAAATTCTATATCTGTTGATCATTTAGAAAATATCACCAATGAAGAAATAAAACTACTATCTCAGTCTAACACTATAGCAACACTACTCCCAGGATGTTCTTTTTTCTTAAATATAAAATACGCAAATGCTAAAAAAATGATTAAAGAAAATGTAAAAATAGCTTTATCTACTGACTATAACCCAGGATCTTCACCTACAAATAATATGAATTTTATTGTTTCTTTAGCTTGCATTAAAATGGGCATCACTCCAGAACAAGCCATTATAGCTTCAACTATTAATTCTGCATACGCAATGGGTGTTGGTCAAATAACGGGAAGTATTAAAAAAGGTAAAAAAGCTAATTTAATTATAACTAAAGATATACCATCTTATAAATATATACCTTACTCATTCTCTGAAAATATAATCAATAAAGTATTAATCAACGGCAAAACAATATGAATAAAATAATTGAATGTGTACCTAACATTAGTGAAGGAAGAGATCCTGTCATAATAAATAAAGTAATAGAAGTTATCAATTCAAACAAAAATGTAAAATTATTGAATTCAGACCCTGGAGCATCTACAAATAGAACAGTAATAACGTTTGTAGGAGACCCAGAAAATGTCATAGATGTAGCTTTTGAAATAATAAAAAAAACAAAAGAAGTAGTAGACATGAGAAATCATAAAGGAGAGCATCCTAGAATGGGAGCAACTGATGTATGTCCACTAATACCAATATCAGGAATAAGCATGGAAGAAACAGTGAAATTTGCACATAAATTATCAAAAAGAGTTGGTGAACAATTAAATATACCTGTTTACTGTTATGAGCATGCTGCAACTAAAAAAGATAGAAAAAACTTAGCTAATTGTAGAAAAGGAGAATACGAAGGGTTACAGAAAAAATTACTTGATAAAAAATGGAAACCTGATTACGGTCCATCTGAATACAACGATTCTATAGCAAAATCAGGAGCTACAGCAATCAGCGCAAGAGATTTCTTAGTAGCTTATAATATAAATCTCAACACAACTTCTACTAGAAGAGCAAATGCTATTGCTTTCGATATTAGAGAAGCCGGTAGGATAAAGAGAGAAAAAAACAAAATAAATGGCAAAGTATTAAAAGATAAAAAAGGAAACCCTTTAAGAAAACCTGGCTTGTTTAAACATGTTAAAGGAATAGGTTGGTTTATAGAAGAATATGGAGTAGCTCAAATATCCTACAATTTAACAAACATAAACATATCCCCTTTACATGAAGTTTTTGACAAAACTTGTGAAAGGGCACAAAAAAGAGGAATAAGGGTAACAGGGTCAGAACTAATAGGACTTGTACCAAAAAAAGTATTAGTGGAAGCAGGAATATATTTTTTAAAAAAACAACAGAGATCTATCGGTATTAGTGAAAAAGAAATAATAAAAATAGCAGTAAAAAGTCTAGGACTAGATGAATTATCTCCTTTCAAAACAGAAGAAAGAGTAATAGAGTACATGCTAGAAGATCAAAGCAAAACAAAATTAATAAATATGAATTTAGAAGATTTTGCTAATGAAACATCTAGCGAGAGTCCAGCTCCTGGAGGAGGATCTATCTCAGCATACGTGGGAGCATTAGGCGTTTCTCTAGGAACGATGGTTGCTAATCTTTCTTCACATAAAAGAGGATGGGATGATAAATGGGAAATCTTTTCTAATTGGGCAGTTAAAGGAGTGGAATATCAAAAAAAACTAATAACACTAGTTGATGAAGATACAAATGCATTCAATAAAATAATAGAAGCATTCAGGATGCCAAAAGACAATAAAGAAGATCAAATAAAAAGGAAACAAGCTATACAAGATGCAACAAAAAATGCAATAGAAGTACCTTTATCTATCATGAAAATTTCTTTTAAATCTATGGATATAATGAAGAAAATGGCACAAATAGGTAATCCTAATTCTATTAGTGATGCTGGAGTAGGAGCTTTATGTGCAAGAACAGCTGTTATAGGAGGATATTTAAATGTAAAAATTAATTGCAAAGATTGTGAAGACAAAGCTTTTGTTAAAAAAATCACTCAAGAATGTAATTCTATATTAAGAAAAACTAAAAAATTAGAAAAAGAAATAATAAGTCTAACTGAAAAATCTATTTCAAAAAAATAAAAAACGAGTTTTCTTTTTAATTAATTATCTTTTTAAAACATCACTAATAACAGATGCTGTTTTCTTTGTTGCCCCACCTGAACCTAACAATTTAATTAGATTATCATAATCTAAAATAATTTTATCTCTATTTGACTTTTCTAAAATAGAATCTAATTCTTTTTTAAGATTTAGTGTGTTAAAATCAAACTGTATTAATTCTTTAACAGCTTCTTTTCTGAGCACAAGATTAACTAATGAAATAAAAGGAACCTTTATTAAAAATTTAGCTAAATAATAAGTTATAATATTTGTTTTATAACAAACAATCTGGGGTATTTTAAAAATAGCCGTCTCTAAAGTAGCTGTACCAGAAGCAACTAAAGCTACTGAACTTTTATTCAAAATATTATTCTTATTTTCAAAAACAACTTCAATATTATGATTTTTTACAATCTTTTTGTAAAAATATTCACCTAAAGAATGTATTCCTAAAATATAAAATTTATAATCTGGATAATATTTAATAATTGACAACATAATAGGTAATATTTTTTTTATTTCCTGTTTTCTACTACCAGGCATAAAAGAAATATTTTTACTTACAGAAATAGAATTCTTTTTAGAATCAAGAATATCCAATAAAGGATGACCTACAAAGCTTACGTTAAAGTCGTAAGAATTATAAAATTTTTTTTCAAAAGGCAATATAACACACATGTTATTAATATATTTTTTAATCTTAAATATTCTAGATTTATGCCAAGCCCAAATTTGTGGAGAAACATAATAAAGTGATTTAAATTTATGCTTATTTAAAAATTTAGCTATTCTTAAATTAAAGCCAGGATAATCTATTAGAATAACTATATCTGGATTAAATAATAAAATTTCTTTTTTACATAAACTTAAATTTTTAAGAACCTTTCTTATTTTACTAAGAACCTCAACAAATCCCATAATAGCTAAGTCATTAATATGTATAATGGGTTTAAAGCCTAAAACATTTTTCGTCTTATCTCCTCCTAAATACTTAAAAACAGCATTAGGGTCTTTTTTTTTTATTTCAGAAACCAATAAACTAGAGTATAAATCTCCCGAAGCCTCTCCAGATATTATAAAATATTTCATGAGGAAAATTTTATAATAAAAACAATAAAAGCGTATATGAAAGTAGACATTAAAACACCCCTTGAAAAATACTCTCTTCTGTTTATAAAAAAGAAAAACAAAACAGCATTAAACAAAACCATCAAACTTACATAATGAGTAAAAATATCACCAAATAAAAGATAATCGATAAAATCTGAAAGAGTTTTTTTAAAAACAAATAAAGAACTAAACAAAAACATTAAAAAGGGTATAATCAACCCTAATATTAAACCTTTAAAAACATCCAACTTATAATTCTTCATTAAATATTTCTTGTAATGATTTATAATTAGAAATATCTGTAAAGTCTGTTTTCAAAGGAACAACAGAAACAAAATTATTAGCAATGGCAAATTCATCAGTATCTTTCCTTTTATCATTATTAAAAAAAATCCCTTTCATAATGAAATACTTTTTACCATTATCATCTATATTTTCTTCAAAATCTTCCTTCCAACCAGAATTAGCCTGCCTGCACAACTTTATTCCTTTTATATCATCTATTTTTATATTTGGTATATTAACGTTTAAAGAAATACTTTTATCATATTTTACTGACAAAAATTTATTAATAATATTACGACAAATAATTTTAGAAGCATCAAAATCAGCATCTAAAGAATAATCTAACAAAGAAAAAGCTATTGATGGAACTTTATTAATATAAGCTTCTAATGCAGCAGCTACTGTACCAGAATATATAGTATTAATTGATGTATTTGAGCCATGATTAATACCTGAAAAACAAAAATCAGGTCTTTTATGAGACAATTTATCTAAAGCTAATTTCACACAATCAACTGGAGTACCTGAACATGAATATTTTGTTAACTCAGGACTATCACTTAATTTATTAATGTATATTTTTTTTTCTAAAGTAATAGCATGACTCATACCTGACATATGTTTATCTGGAGCAACAATTATCAAATCTCCAAATTCAGAAACAACTTCAATTAAACTATTTAAGCCTTTAGAAAAAAAACCATCATCATTAGTCAATAAAATTAAAGGTCTATTTCTCATAAAGTAAATATAATTACAAATTATGTGAAAATTTTATAAACAAAAATTAAATTTGCTAGAAAAATACACCATATGACACTAAATACAATTCCTGAAGCAATAAAAGATATACAAAAAGGAAAAATAATTATCGTAGTAGATGATGAAAATCGTGAAAATGAAGGAGACTTCGTTGTTGCTGCTGAAAAAATAACACCTGAAATAATAAATTTTATGGCTACAAATGGAAAAGGATTAATATGTGCCCCAATATCTGAAGAAAGATGTAAAGAATTAGATTTAGAATTAATGACTGGTAAAAACACCGCGCTACATCAAACAGCTTTTACTATATCTGTTGATTTAATAGGTGAAAATTGCACTACAGGAATATCTTCAGAAGACAGATCTAAAACTATAAAAGCACTAGTTAATGATAAAAGTAAACCTGAAGATTTTGCAAGACCAGGACATATATTTCCGTTAAAATCATTGAAAGGAGGAGTTTTAAGAAGAGCCGGACACACAGAAGCAGGAACAGACTTAGCAAAATTAGCTGGTTTAAAACCTGCTGCAGTAATTGTGGAAATAATCAATCCAGACGGAAAAATGGCAAGGCTACCTGATTTAATCAAAATAGCAAAAAAATTCAATATCAAGATTATATCTATAGAAGATTTAATAAAATACAGAATTCAGAAAGAATCATTAATTAAAAAAATATGTGAAGTTAAATTACCAACTAAATATGGTGATTTTAGGTTATTATCATATAAACAAACAACAACAAACAAGGAACACTTAGCTTTAGTTAAAGGTAGTTGGAAAGAAGATGAAGAAATACTAGTAAGGGTTCATTCATCTTGTTTCACTGGAGACGTATTAGGTTCTTTAAGATGTGACTGCGGAGATCAATTACAAAATTCATTAAAAATGATTCAAGAAAAAGGCAAAGGAGTTGTAGTTTATATGAACCAAGAAGGTAGAGGTATTGGTTTATCAAATAAAATTAAAGCTTATGAATTGCAAGAAAAAGGAATGGACACTATTGAAGCTAATATAGCTTTAGGATTTAAACCAGACAAAAGAGATTACGGTATTGGTGCTCAAATATTAAGAGACTTAAATATTAAAAAAATTAACCTAATATCAAATAACCCAAAAAAAAGAGCTGGGTTAAAAGGTTACGGTATAAAAATCACAAAAAACATACCAATAAATACATGTTCAAATGAACATAATAGTTTTTATTTAAAAACTAAGAGAGATAAAATGGGTCACGATTTGAATTTGCAAAATGAGTAATATCAATATACTAGGGATAGAATCTTCTTGTGATGATACTTCTGCAGCAGTAATACAGAATGGTATATTGAAATCAAACCTTATAGCTAATCAAAAAGTACATAAAAAATATGGGGGAGTAATTCCAGAAATAGCGTCTAGAGAACATCAAAAAAACATAATACCTGTTGTAGATCAAGCAATAAAAGAAGCAGGTATAAAAAAAGAAGATTTATCAGCAATAGCATTTACACAAGGGCCAGGACTAAAGGGATCTTTGTTAGTAGGTAATTCTTTCGCAAAAGGACTTTCTTTGGGATTAAAAATACCTCTGATTAAAGTAAATCATATACATGGTCATATTTTATCAAGCTTTATAATAGAATCAAAAAAAGAAACTACACCTAATTTTCCTTTCATGTGCTTGGTTGTTTCTGGTGGACATACACAATTTTTTTATGTTGAAGATTACTTTAAAATTAAATTAATTGGTACAACTTTAGATGATGCTGCAGGTGAAACATACGATAAAGCTGCAAAAATGCTAGGACTAGAATATCCCGGGGGACCAATTATAGATAATTTAGCAAAAACAGGAAATTGTAATAAATTTAAATTCACTACACCTAATGTTAAAAATTTTGATTTTAGCTTTAGTGGAATAAAAACAAATATTTTATACTTTATAAATAAAGAAATAAAAAAAAATAAAAATTTTGTTGATGAAAATATTCATGACTTATGTTCTTCAATACAAGAAACAATCAATAAATATCTAATAATGAAATTAGAAAAAGCCATGAAAGAATACAAAACAAATGAAATTTGTGTTACTGGTGGAGTAGCAGCTAATTCCAACTTAAGGTCTCATCTAAAAAGAATATGTGAAATAAATAAATATAAAATTCATTTACCTCCAATCAAATTCTGT
>MDSW01066223.1_pt1 | contig 13061 bp, 12 predicted proteins | sample 811171 | NCBI WGS metagenome assembly MDSW01 (sample SAMN05326641, study PRJNA326480) | marine metagenome | isolation source: seawater | place: Atlantic Ocean: North West | collected 2012 | reverse complement strand
CAACAACATGTCCAACGCAACAACCATGATGCAAAACACCGATTCTCAGACCCTTGGTCTTTTATCTGCGAATGTAGGATTCCTTACCAACATGGTGCGGGATCTGCAGACGGAGATGGCTGGTCTCCGCGCAGAACTCGCGTCGCGCGGCTCTTCTGACTCTACCAGTGATGCTCTTTCGCCGGTGAAGAAAGAGAAGAAGGAGAAGAAGAAGAAGAAGGAAGTGCCAGAGGGCCACGTTAAGAAGCCGGCTACGGCTTTCCTGATGTGGCAGAATGAGCATTTCCGCCCTACCTACAAGGAGCAGAACCCCGGTGTCGCCCCCAAGGATGTGTCTAGTGCAGCTGGACCGGCTTGGAAGGCGCTTACCGATGAGGAGAAAGCCCCTTGGACGGAGAAGTACGCCGTGGCTAAGGCCGCGTGGGATCTCGCTACCGGCAAACCAGCTGGTGGTAAGAAAGTAGAGACCATGGTTGCGGCCGATGCTTCGCCTGCTGATGCCCCCAGCATCATTGACCAGGTCCTTGGTAACTCACCAGCCGCCTCTGTTACATCAGATGCAGATGCAGCTGCTTCGGGTTCGGATACCGAGGAAGATGAGCCGGAGGTCAAGGAGCTTTCCGCTGAGGAAAAGAAGGCGGAAAAGCAAGCAGCCAAGAAGGCAGCCAAGAAGGCGGAAAAGCTGGCTGCTAAGAAAGCAGCTAAGAAGGCGGAAAAGCTGGCTGCCAAGAATGCAGATGCATCATCTTCCGGGGAAGATTGAGTAAGTATTCTTCTCGGAGATCTACATACCGTGATAATCTATGAGGGAAATTGCACGCAGTGCGAGGGAAAAAACAATGAAAAAACAACCGAAAACAACCAAAAACAATATAAAACAACCAAAAACCACCAAAAACAATACAAAACAACCAAAAACACAAAAAAATCTTTTTTTTGTAGGTTAAGAATTTTAATTGTTTATATTTCGTATATGAATTACACCTTGGCATTTGTGTTCAAATTAATGTCATCTGAAAAAACACAAGTGCATAAATTAATATAAAGATAATAATAAATTGATTAATAATGAATATTGTAAATGGTTATTCATATGATGATATTTTGATTCAGCCCAAATATTCTGAAATAGATAGTAGAAATGATGTAGCTTTGGCTTCATATATAACTAAAAATATAAAGATGAAATTACCTTTAATTTCGTCCAATATGGATACGATAACAGAAGATAAGATGGCAATTACTATGGCTCTAAATGGAGGCATAGGAATAATACATCGTTTTTGTTCAATAGAAGATCAAGTGAGAATGGTAAAACGTGTAAAACGTCATGTTAATTATAAAATATTAAATCCATATGTAATTAATGAGAATTCAAAATTATATGATTTAAACAAATTAATAGCGAGTTATAAGATATACAGTTATTTAGTTGTTAATAATGAAAATAAGTTATCAGGAATAGTTACAAAACGTGATATGAATTTTATAACAAATCAGAATTTACAAATAAAAGATATTATGACAAAAGATAATTTAATAACAGGTACGGGTCTTACAACGTGTGATGATGCGATGCATTTAATGAAAAAAAATAAGATAGAGAAATTACCATTAATAAATGAAAAACGAGAAATCGTTGGATTATTTACTACAAAGGACATTATTTATTATAAAGAGGGGATGGTAAATTCAAATGTGGATAAAGAATGTAGATTAAGATGTGGTGCAGCAATTGGCATAAATCAGGATTATTTAGACAGAGCGAAAGAATTAATAAATGCGGGGGTTGACATATTAGTAATTGATGTTGCACATGGACATACTAAACAATGTAAGAATGCAATTATGAATATAAAGAAATTAATAAATGATAGACAAATTGATATAATTGCTGGAAATGTATGTACAGCAGAGGGAACTAAATTTTTAATTGACGCAGGTGCTGATGGTATCAAAGTTAATATTGGGGCGGGAAGTATTTGCACAACAAGAATTGTTTCGGGGTGTGGTGTGCCACAATTTTCAGCAGTTTTAAACTGTGCATTAGAAGCGAAAAAACATGGAATACCAGTTATAAGTGATGGTGGACATTGTGGTTCAATTGGGAATATATTTAAAGGTTTGGCAGCTGGTGCAAGTTCGGCAATGCTTGGTAATTTTTTATCAGGCACAGATGAGACCCCCGGAAAAATATTGGTAAAGGATGGAAAAAAGGTTAAAATGGTAAGAGGAATGGCTGGCTATTTTAGTAATTTATCTAAATTTGATAAATTGGGTGATAATAAAGATATATCAACAATGTGTCCGGAAGGTGTTGAAGGATATGTTCCATATAAAGGAGATGTAGAATCAATCTTGAAGCAAATAAAAAAAGGAATTTGTAGTGGAATGAGTTATGTGGGTTGTAGAAGTATATCTGAACTTCATACCGAAAATATTAGTTTTGTGAAAATAACACAAACGGGTAGAAAGGAAAGTGGTAGTCATAGCATAAATGCAATCTAATATAACGTGTTTATTAAATAAGGAGATATTGTGTTGTTAATAAAATAATACTGTGTTGTACAATATTATTTTATTAGTACTCACTGACGGGCTCGAACCGCCGGCCTTGGCGTTATTAGCACCACGCTCTACCAACTAAGCTAAGCGAGTAAAATAATTGCGTCTGCCGGGACTCGAACCCGGGACTAATGCTTGGAAGGCATCAATGCTAACCCCTACACCACAGACGCGTTGAGGATGACGAGAATCGAACTCGCAACCTTCGGGACTGGAATCCGACGCGCTACCATTGCGCCACATCCTCTAATTAAAAAAATTTGTAGTGCGCCATCACTGGGAGTCGAACCCAGGCCACCTGCGTGACAGGCAGGTATACTAACCGTTATACTATGACGACGGGATACTACGAGTGGGGTTCGAACCCACGCGGCCGAAGCCAGCAGATCTTAAGTCTGCCCCCTTAGACCTCTCGGGCATCGTAGTTGGTTGCAAAAAATCATTTTTGTTATAAAAACCAATATTATTTTATTTTTGCTGTTGATTTTTTAATATACTTCCGTGTGCGAATAAGGGATTTAACCCTTTTAGTATTTACCGCGGAAGTGATATGCTCACTATGGGACTCGAACCCATGGCCGCGGCGTCATAAGCACCGTGCTCTACCAGCTGAGCTAAGCGAGCTGGTATCTAAAATGAAATCTCCGACTTTCACTCCAAATACACATTCTAGAAGCGATAATTGATTTAAAAATAATCGTTTTAATCGTTGCTGTGTGCTTCAATGTGTGAATTATTTAATATGTAAATTTGTATTGATACTACGAGTGGGATTCGAACCCACGAAGCCGAAGCAGTGGATCTTAAGTCCACCCCCTTTGACCGCTCGGGAATCGTAGTTGGTTTCCCCACGGGGAATTGAACCCCGGCCACTCGGGTGAAAACCGAGCATCCTAACCACTAGACCATAGGGAAATGTGTGCCCACCGCGGGGCTCGAACCCGCGACCATACGGTTAAAAGCCGTACGCTCTACCAACTGAGCTAGACAGGCAATAACTGGATTAATTCTGAAAGACGTTTTTACGCGCTCTACCGACTGAGCTAACTCAAACATTGTTTGAGTATAGGATTCGAACCTATCACCACGTCCTTAAAATGGAATTTTTGAAATGCTGTGTGCTTTCAATTAATCAAGTATTTCAAATTTTATATTTGGTCCCCCGCCGGGAATCGAACCCGGGCCAACTGCATGAAAAGCAATTAATAGCGCTGTGAGCATCCAATCAGAATGCAAAATAAGTTATCCTAACCACTAGACCACAGGGGAAAGGTCGTACAGGGAATTGAACCCTGGTTTTGGGGATCAAAACCCCACGTCATGGACCACTAGACCATACGACCGCGCCAATTCCTTTTTACAACTCAATTCTTCCTGAAAATTTGTGAAATCAATTTTTTTTTAAAATCACAAATAGCATCTATTGGTTTCGATCCAATGACCTCCGCGCGCTGCCTCTGCGCCAAGATGCTAATTTTCTCGCCGGCAGGAATCGAACCTGCGACCGTCTGATAACCACGTTTATAGAACCTCTACAGTCAGACGCTCTACCAATTGAGCTACAGCGAGATTAATAATTTTTTTCCCACCATACTCCTCCACGATATACCTTCATGACATTTCTTTAAGTTGTTTCATAAAACATTTAACCCGCATCAATTCAGTAACAATCCCATTTCATAATTTCCTCCTAGAAATATTCCAGTTTTTTGGTGTATGTTTTCCGGAAAATCGATATCAAGAATATTTTTTTCACCATTTGATGAAAAACCACCCGCAACTTTAAAAATAAAAGCGAATGGATATGCCTCATACAATAATCTAATTTTACCACTTTTATTTTGATTATTTACTGGATATGCAAAAATCCCCCCCTTAATTAAAGTGCGATGACAATCAGTTACCATACTACCAATCCATCTAGATGAATAATCTTGTTCAATTAATTTATTAATTAAATTCATATTCTTATCAGAGGTCCATTTAAATTTGTTTGACTCGTTTATTGAATAAATCGTTCCTTTCTCCTTTATAATTAAATTATCATTCATTTTTTCAAATTTATCCGCAATTAATTGATAAATTCTTACTTTATCAGTCGCAACAATAAATTGTGTCGAACTTCCATACAAACTATACCCCGCGCATACAATATTATGTCCATTCTTTAATTCCCGTGATAAATCATATATCGCAAAAATTGTTCCAACCGTAATATTTGAATCAACATTAGATGAGCCATCTAATGGATCAAAACATACCAAATATTTTCCATTAACATGTTCGGTATAAAAAAAGGTCGTCTCTTCTTCTGATCCAATCATTCTAACTTCACGCATTAATGATAATTCTTCTTTTAATATATTATTTGTTATCTCATCTAATTCTTTTACATCATCTCCAGAGGTATTACAATCGTTTGTTATTTGGGATAATTGCATTGAACCGGTATCTCTCATATAATCTGCAATTCTTTTACAACCACGTTTTAATGCTTCAATTATATTGTCCATTCTTTCTAAATAATAATGCTTCTTATTTATATAATTATTTCTAATTAAATTTTATTTTTATATCTCTCTTAAATTTGTAAAAAAAAATTGTAAAAATTTATAAAATTTATTGATTATCCATACATACTCCGCATTCTCGCATAATCTCCTCCAGCACTTTCAAACATCATATTTACTGCCGCTTTCGTGCCTCCCTTCTTTCCAGCTTCAGCAGCACGTTTATTGTTTTCATCCATTTGATTATAAAACATATCAGTTAATACGTTAAATATCTGGTTGCCGTAAGCTTCTGATTTTTGTTCTGCTTCCTCTAACCCAACCTCATCCTGTGTGTTTTTTTTTTCGTTCTCTATCACTTCCATTAAATTTGTTTCTTGTTTGGATTCGCGAATTAAATCGCGCACCCGACGCATAATATATTCTTGGCTAACCAAATCCAACAACAACCGTTCTTTTGGTTTAAAATCATCCATTTTTTTTATAACCGACACAACCAGAGGTGACGCGGAATAACACAAGTCCCCCTTCTCAGACAAAATCGCACTCCTCTCTTCATCTGAAATGCAATTCATCAACCGATCACCAATTTCATTATTTGAATCTCGAATTGAATCCATTTTGATTATTCATTGTTTGAGAGAATAAAATTAAAATCAATTTTAATTTTAAACCAAATAAAAATTAAAATTAAATTAAATGCAATCTTATTTTTTTCCGTAAGTTATTCTCATCCACAAATGTATGTATGGTAAAATTATATACACCATATTTATTTAAATCTTGATCGGTCGTAATTTTAGTTACAAATTTTATTTTTTGAATAAATATAGTATATTCCCATTGTGAATTAATTACTTCTTTTTCAATAATTACACCACTTAATGGTTCGTGTTTATTGAATTCGTTCGTTTGAATATAATATAGCAACGAACAATCTGCTTGAATTTTACTAATATTTTTCATGTTTTCATTAATGTTATTTATATTTTTCATTCGTTGTTTAATGTAAATATTTGCAGAGGTGCCAAATTCAATTAAATTTAAGAATTGTTGTATAATTGTCATATTAATTAAATCAACAATTCTTCTAATTGGAGAAGTAATGTGGGTATAACAATCAATGCCATTCATTATTAAATCGTGGGTTGTCATATTGTGATATAATGAATATCCAGCACTTTCACCAGTCCACGATTCAATAAATTGTTTTTCTTCCGTTGATAAATTATTATCTTTCATTCTTTTTATTCGTTTATTTCTAAAAATACCAGTTTTCATGTCTTTCAATTGTTTTGCCGCAATTGAATTCATTAATATCATATAAAATGAAACAACATCATGGCTATCGTTAATTTCATTAATTATCGGAATTTTTTTAGAGAGATTACGAGTTATTAACAATAAATCAACATAATCGACATTTTGTAATAATTCTTTTTCTTCATATACATAGTTATGTTTTACTCTTATAATTGCTGATTTAAATTCAGTTCGCACAATTTGATTACGTTCTATATATAAGTCCAATACAAATGACGGTTTATATTCATTCTTTGTTAAACTGCACATTTTTTCGGTTAATATAATTGGTAACATTAATAATTTTTCATGTGGTAAATATATCGTTGAGGTTTTATTTGGAATATTATCCCATTGTTCTAAAAATTCGATCCATGCCGGCACATTTGCAATATATATTGAAACCATATGACCTTTGGGTGTCGTTCGAACACCAATCGCATCATCTATATCTGTACACCCGGCCGGATCAATTGAAAAAATATTAGAATAATGCATTCGGTTATCCATGCCAAATTTTCTACTTATTTCAATCGCAATATTTTGAATTGGCACACATTCCATCTTATGTATTAATGATTTTGAAAATTGTATTGATTTATCAACATTTATATTATACCGAAATAATTGATACTTGCAATATGCTTCAAAATTATCAACAGAACCAAAATTTTGTGTTATCTTTCCTATCGGATGTTTATCATTCCATTCTTCATAACGAAATAATATAAATCGATTATTATTTCCTTTTTCAAATGTGGGTTTTTTATCTTGATATGGAATTAAAAAAATAGGCAACGAGGGATCATTCGGATAACATTTATATAATAATTTTTTTTTATATCGTCCATATGTTTGATTATTTATTTGTAATATTCCAGGAATTAAATTTGTTATGCGCGTTGGCGACTTTACAATTTTATGTTGTAGATTTATTATATCATTATTGAACACTTTTAATTGTAAAGGATCAATATTTATTTTAACATGTTCATTATTAGTATTTAATAAATGCCAATCTTCGTAATTTCTATCATTGGTTATAAATGTATACATTTATACAATATATTAATGTTTTTTTAAATATATAACACAAATGTAAAAACGAGTATACGTTTTACACACGCCATCTCATTACATTGAGTGGGATTCGAACTAAGGAAACATTGTATAAAAAATATGTTCAATCAACTAAACAATCAAAGGTATGTAAAAAAAGAAAAGACCTTGAAGAATTCCGTTTCTTAAGCGGAATCGTCTTGTTTTATCTCAGGATGAGATGAGATGCGTGAGCTGCGAGATGGTATTGGTGTTATTATATGTTCGTTTCGTTTTGTTGTTTACTATTAATTAATGACAGTTTTACTTTCTGATCCATTTGTTCTGGGTTGACATCATAACTTTTATTAAAAAAATTAAATCAATTTTTTTTTCATACAAAAAAATTTATTAATATTAAAATTTATTAAAATTTATTAATATTAAAATTTATTACATCAATAAGAACCAAATGCTTATGTATATAATAATGGCGTGTTAACGATTTAGTTTGGTAAATATCATTGTCATGTTGTCGTTACTACCATCTTTGTAACATTTATCAAGAACGTTTTCCATTGATTTTGAATAATCTTCATCGTTTAACCCATTATACAACAAATCAACCACTTCTTGTGAATTTTTGTTTTCAAATATACCGTCACAAGCAAGAATGATAGCGACATCATGATCGGGGTTTAATTCAATTTCACTTATTTCAGGCATCGAACAAATTGGTTGTTCATTTTGAGGAATACCAGGAACCATTTTGCTTTGAAAATCGCAAATTGAACGAGAAACATTCAATCCACCAACCCGCAAACTACCGTTATAGAATGAGGGAGGATTTCCTGCTAATTTGGCTCTAGTTGATTCTTTTTCGTCGTTAAATCTGTGTAGACGATTTTGGAGATCAACCGCAATTAATTGATCTTCATCATGGTTGTGTTTTACCAAAATACCCTGGCTATCGCCAATTGAAGCAACAACCAATCGGTTGGCATCCAATATTGCAATAATTGCTGTTGAACCACTTTTCAAACATAGTTCGCGTCGAATAAATATATCAGTGTCTGTTGTTTCTGGATAATCTCGTTTTTGTTCAAGTATACCGCATTTCATCATACTACTTAAGTGATTCATTTTAAAGCGGTTATTTGTTCCAGTATAGTTTAATAAATCGGTGTCTTCTGGCAAAATAGATAAATTTTTTAAATCTGCTCGACAATTACAAATTGTTGTGTTTGTTGGATTTATGCCCGCCTCAATGAATAATTCATTTTCTAGTTGTTGAATGCCACGAGTTACTTCTTCCGGTGCGAATCCGGGTTGAAGTTCACGAAATATGAATTCAATGTTTTCAGAAGCAAATTTTGAAATTAGTTTGCAACCATGCCCATCAAAAATTGCAAATAATTTAATTCCAGATGGAAGTTGGGTAACAATGTGAGCATCTTCTTGATTTTTACGTCGACCCACCATTGAACAAATTTCTGAAACAGTTTCACCAAGACAAACCCGTTCATTGTTTTTTTGTGTATTTTTTGAACTCATTGTTATGTCAGTTTTGATTTTAAATATTTAAAATCAAAACAATTCAATTTTTTTTGGAAAGATCAATGACATTATATAATTTTCATATTTGATTTATCTTGTTTGTGTGCACATTATATTATAATTAAAATCATTTGTAAAATAAATGCAATAAATATATTTCTTTGTAAATCTGTATTTAAGAATGAGAGCATTACTGAGCAAACAAGCAACATTACGTTTATATTTTTTATATATTCATATTGATTAAAGTATATATAATATATTTGAATTATGCCCGCAATTATCATCATTTTTCCTAATAATATTCCAAGAGGACAAACATAACCGGGATCATGATTAATTATATATCCTAATAATGTGTTTTTATTAAAATGTTCGCCATTACCATTTGCATTATTAATAATCGTGTTTAGATTTGTATAATAAAATATTATTCCCGTTGATGCAACCGATAATATAATTTTTACACTCGTCATTTATATTTTATAAATAAAAAATTGAAATATAAATTAATAATAATAACCTAAATTATTACACATGATTGGTGTTCAAGAACAAATCGACCTTCTTTTAAAGTCAAATACCATGTCAACATGTCTTGGAGAAGATAGACGTGTAATTCCAGTTGGAATGATTTTCACGACACCTAAAATATCTATGAATGAAAACATTATAGATATTAATAACCAAGTATGGACACATATTCCAGATTCTTATTTTTATAAAAATGTTTCGGGGAAAGCATGTCCCATATTTTACATTAATAGAATTAAATAAAGAAATTCCTAATAATATTATGTTTACTGTAAATATTACATCATGTCATTGTATTGCTGTTCATAATAGAAATATATGTTTCATAAACGGTAAAGGTGATTGCCTGTGCTATGCCAACTCGCAATATTCTCGCATTTAATCCATTAAATAAACCAGCAAATCCATAATTTTTAATTAGAAATCTTCCGGTTTTATATATTCCATTGGGTTTATTCTCATTTGCTTGGATAATGGATTTAATTGTGTCAAATGGTTGATTAATTGCCGCCGAAAAACCACCGGCAAATCCCCCAATAAATATTGTTTTAATAAATCCAACTGATTCATTGTTTTTAATGCATCGTGATTTAAGAAATTCATACATCCAAAATCGTGACCCAACTGATGTTGACTGTTTTAATATTGTTGGGAAAGTTCCTTGATACATGTTTAATAATCCTTTTGTTTTAATTATATTTTTTACTATAATTTTAGTAGGAATTATTTTGTGTGGATTTTTTTGTTGAAGTATTTTAATGCGTTCGGTTGGCGCTGTCCAAATGATTGATTCAATTGTTCCTGCTGCCATTCCAGAAAATAAAGAAATAAAATTAGATTTTGGATAACTTTTTGAGAGAGATTGTTTAATATAATCGTATGTGGTAAATCGAATTGCAGCTTTGCCTCCAACCTGTGCCAAAGATGCAGACATTCCATTAAAAAAAGAACGGGGTCCATAATTTATAAATATATGTTTTCCACAATGAATTGAATTTCGATATTTATTTGGATATACTTGTAAATGCGTTTTAATTGTGTCAAGTGGATATGTTGTAATTATTTCAGAAATTCCTGCTAAAAGACCACCGGATAATACTATATATTTTGGAGTATAATCCTCGTGGATTATTTTTCTAAATTGAGACATATAAATATTATATGAATTGTTTTTATTTTTTTAAACAAATTGAAATTGACCAAATTGAGATTGACCAAAAAAAAGCAACCATTAAAAACATTACACAACCAATTGCAATTTCCCCCATTTATATAATATAATAATTTAAAAACATTATATAAATAATATGAATTAAGAATGACACAATTTTGGGGAAAATGTACTGACCTAGAATGTAAAGAATTAAATAATGATGTATTAATGTTATTGAATTATTTATCGGTTTTGGTTCCAGACATGTTGTTTTTAATTGAACACGGATTTAGTCACACGCCAATAATTCCAACCATTTCATTTATAAACATTAATTTAATTAAACGGTTTATTCATATATTTTTTTGGTATTGGGGATATTTTTATCGTATGGGAAAGATTGTTAAACCGGGAAGTTTATATGAAAAATTTTATCACATTCAATTATTAAGTTGGGCGGGGGCAAATATGTTTCCATTGACAAAAAGGGGTGAAGAATTAACTGATAAAATTCATTATATTTCCACAGGAACGAATTTTATTAGTTTTGCAATTGTTAAAATTTTATTTTGTAAACAACCAAAGGTGTTTATTTGGTCTTTTATTGGTTTAATTGCAAGTATTTTCGGAAACCGCGAAAATTGTCTTCGTAGTGAAGTTTGTTGGAATTCGTGGTCTGGTTTTTTTGAAAGGTGTTGTGTTTATAGTGCAATGCATACTAATCCTCGTTTGAGTTTATAAAAAAAATTTATAATTATAACAATTTATTGAAATTTATAATTATACAATATTTAAGTTGAAACACACTTAAAGAATTCAACCGGATCGGCTTTTGTTAATGCATGTTGCATTTGATCTTCATCGTGACACAAATAAGAATAGAACACATAACCAAGAAACAGATCATATGTTGGATTTAAAAACCCAATCACAACATCTTCTTCGACCTCTTCTAATTTACTTAGATAAACTGAACGTAGCTTAGACAAAGATTCATCTATTGTTTCAAGTGTAAAAGTGCTGTAAAACGGTTGTTCGCATCCATCCCAAATACCAGGACAAATATAATCGAAACACAAATGCATTCGCGTCAAGTTGTTTAATGTTTGTTCTTTTCCCCAGTTTAATGATTTGCGTACAATTTTTCCGGTCTCATTATCATAATCATTATACCAAATTACAGATGGAAGTGTTTCTAAAGCATCGCCTTCATCATGCAGATTTATATCATATATTTGAATAAAATATCGTTCTGCCAACGAATTAGATTGTTCAAATTTTTTTTTATTATACAAACGGCCTGTGCCTGGTTCGAAATCATTGTCAATGTCGATGCCAATCAAATACGCAAATGACTTCATTGCATTCCAGTTTGCGCCGCGTCCACAATCCGGATTTAATAACCCTGCGGCAATTTTTTTACTGAGTTCAATTCCATTGGGCAACGTGATTCCGGGCATTATTCTACCAACCAGCAGTTTAAAACCTGCTTCGGCTGTTTGAATTTTAAAATGTTCTGGTAAAGAATTAAGATATCTACCAGTTGGACGCATTTGCGCACATCGATCAGAACCAATAACATGAAAGTTGTCTTGAAGTTTTTCTTTATGGAAATTAATAAAATCTTCTGAACCAACCGCATTTAGACCCTTGGGTGAAATGACCTTTCCATTTTCGTCAGTGACATCCGTTAGATTGCCTTGGAAAAATAGTTTTTTTTCTACGCTTAAATTTTCTCCTTTCCATCCGCGCATTGAAGCACAAACAAGAATGTAATCGCATTTGAATGGTTCTTTTGATTCTGAAATCATTTTGGTGCATTCAGCGAATGTCATGTAAAACAACAGTGGCCCACCCGCACCACATTTTGAATTGCCATCAGTAAAACTAATTTGTGGCACATCTAAGTTTTTTTGGTATGCTTCAGAAACACAACAGGGAACCACGTTGTCTGGATATTTAAACTCTGTAAGCCATCGTTTCATGCTATCGGTATCACTGAGTTTATTAAACCCGCAGAATACGACAGTAATATGTAAACGAATATATGTTTTGTCTTTTGATCGTAGTTTCGCTTCTCCATCAAGTTTTACTTGAAGATCTTCAATAAAGTTTATCAATTGTTCGTCATCAATTTCGTTGCCAACATCAACAAATACAAGACAGTTTTTTAATTCTACCGCGCCCGGGTATGAGCGGGTGGACGGCGAAGCAACGAGAGTATGAGGGATCCCAGACATGTGTCTTTGTTGTTTGTGCAAAAAAAATTGCGAAAAATTTAAATCAATTTTTTTGAGCTATTAATCATTCGGGGGGTATGGGGGGTACCCCCCCACAGCGCAAGATAAAGATAAAAGGGTATAAATAAATAAATAAATAAATAAATAAATAAATAAATAAAT
>MDSW01129178.1_pt1 | contig 13064 bp, 10 predicted proteins | sample 811171 | NCBI WGS metagenome assembly MDSW01 (sample SAMN05326641, study PRJNA326480) | marine metagenome | isolation source: seawater | place: Atlantic Ocean: North West | collected 2012 | reverse complement strand
CTTTCGTACGAAAGTACGAAAGTACGAAAGTACTTCGTATACTTGGTTGTCTGAAATCGCAAATGGCTGCTGTGCAAAGTTTCAGGTCAATCCAAGCTGCGGCGGCGCATGGGGAAGCGCGGACGTGAGGGGCGCGTCTGACTGATGCTCATACGAATTTGGAATATAAAAATCGCAAATTAATTTGGCCGATACGCGGCTGACGGGGCGTCATACGATTTTCACTATCGCAACTCGCCTTAAGAATAGTGTACAGTACAGTACGGAAGTACTTTCAGTACTTCCGTACCTTCGTACTGTCGAAAGTACGTTGTTAATGTAACGCGGTGTAAATGTACGTTTACATGTACACGTACAGTACACGTACACGTAGTGTACTTCCGCACCATCGAAGGAAAGTCGATATCATCACTACGAAGGTACTTTCGTACTAGCTAAGCTAGGGCTAGTGTACGTGTACGTGTACATGTATGGCTATCTATCGAAGGTAGGAAGATAAAGTTTTACCTTTTGTATTTGTTTTCACACGTTTCACACGTTTCCCCTGTAGTGGTTGGCTTTCTTGCGCTCGAAAACTTACCCGATTGGATCCCTTGCCGCGCATCGATATTTGGTCTGGAAAATTACTTTGCACACCTATTCAACGTAACCCTAGATAGGGCGACCACCTAGCGACGAGCAATGGGAGCTAATTTTGATTTTCGTTCAAATCTTGATCCAAATCAGGGTGGCAATGAGCAACACGCCCGCCCTCACGATTTTGACGGGTACCATAAACCAGAAGGACGTGTAAGTAATTTTGGAGCTGGTGGCAAAAAACACTACCGACGCAAAATGGTTGGCCAAGCTTCTGTCTCTACGGAAACCGCTCTCAAGTTCACCGAAGGTGGTCTTGGACCGAGTAGTGGGGCCATTCTATATGGTCACCACGACATCGTCGGTTCCATTAGTCCAGAGCAGCCGAATCAGAGAAGATTTCCTAGGATGATGCAGCAAGGGCAAACTTTCGTTGGCATGGCTCTTCCTCCTGCTGATCCAGCGCCGGAACCTCCTGCAGCTGACCCTTACCCTTGGGCAGACCATTCTGACCACGGTGGGAAGACTCCCCAAGATGTCGTCAAGTTTGGGTGTGAAGACGATCAAGTTTTCTTTGGCGGCCAAAAAAAGATTGCTTCATACGACCCTTCAGACACCAGTCATCTCTTCAGGAGCCCGGACTCGCCTTCTCCAGAGCGGCCGAGTAAGGAACAGCGGTGGAAGAGAGGTATGGCCATAGGACGTTTCTCGCCAATGCTGCGAGCTGAAGGTGCCTTACCGTCCGGTATTGTTCCAGCTCTTGTAGACATAAATAAACCTGACGAGGGAACTGATGACAATACTGGTTTTGGTCGTCGATCTGTGGGAGTAAGATATTTGCCAGAAGGAATCTATGCCGGTACGAAATCCGACCCAAGGAGAGCAGAGATGATTGGGAAGAAAATGAGTTATCCGCACATGACTTCAAACACCTTTGATTCTGTTGGCATGACCCCGAAAGCACTAGGTGTAAACGATGAAACGTTGCAACCTTTGAAGCTGCAGCCATCTCACTACGCTGGGGGCATGCCCATCCCGAGCGAGAGAGGAACAGTTGGGCCGAGGAAGAAAGCATACCCAAACTTAACGCAGAACACTTTTGATTCTGTGGGTGTAACACCGAAGTCGTTAGGTGTGCCCGATGATGTTGAACCTTTACAACAAAGAATGCCAAGAACAATGGCAGGTGCTTCTACAACTTTTCTTGCTAGCCACCGTGTGGCGAAGAAGCCAGGATACTTTAGTCACGCTGCAAAATCACAAAACACTTTTGAGTCTGTAGGCAGGGCGATGGTACTACTCGATGACAGTGGTAGTCCACTTGGTGAGCCCAAACACGAAAAATATATTGAGAATAACTCTCGCATAGGGAGGTATCAGTAAAAATGGAGGTTTTACTTCTTTTTCATTATATATTACCAATCCGCTGTCCACTGTTTTACTGTTTCAAGAAGGTAAACAGCGAGCAATTCACTCCTTGCAGCAGGTCTCCACTGATGAATATCAAAGTTGTAAAAAGTGTCGTAAGCCAATATCTTTCTCTTATTCGGGACAACGCTGTGCTCGACCTCGATATCAGCTCATGTTTTGAATTATTTAGAACTGTTCACGAAGGTGCTCTAGGGCTACATTTTTTTGAAATATTATACACCGTCGTATCTGTGAAGAACGACCTATCACCACGCATGAAGTGCTGCAGTTAGCTGCACTGACTGGTTCATTTTTAAGGTCATGGTGTGGGGTAATTCACGATTTCAGAAAAAAAGTACGAAATTTAGTGTGAATACGCATCAGATTGCAAAAACGTCCTTTCGTACGCGCCCACGCGCCGTCGCTGTGCAAATTCGATTTGAAACTTCGTCACGATGGTGTCCATCACGCAGCCGATGCCCTCTCAAAGTTTCGCGAGTTTTAGAGGCCTGGAAGGCGGTTTTAGGACCCCTCAGCGACTTTTTTTAAATCGTGAATTACCCCACCATGACCTTAAGATTTGCACACGGAATATTAGAACATCAATAGACTATAAATTAAGTTCACAGCCAGCTCGAGGTCTCTAGGGCTCTCTCCAGTGTTCGTTGCAGAAAACTAGCACGAAGCATGTCGCTGTTTTGAACTCGGCATGCAAGTGCCGACTTATACACACTGATAATAGCCTGAGGGTGCACAGTCAAACATAAAGCGCCTAGCACCTTCACGGAGTTCGCAAGCCGACAAATCTGTCCTCGTAGCTCTGGGCAAGTGTATGAGCCGGTAACATGAAGTGAAAGCTCGTCTGTGTTTGATATTGCACCGATATATGTTGCTCTTGACTGCATTCCAACCCAAATGAACCCGTTACATCCGAGAAGTATTTCAACACGTGCAGCTCCTACCTGGTCCTTGGGACAAGGTACCAGGCGCAAAAAAGGCACTAACGTTAAAAAAATTCCAGAACTGCGTATTGAATGAAACACCTTCAGGGAAACCTACCAGAGAGAATCTGTAAAAGTGTCGACTGACCCGCTTGACAATCGTGGGTACAATACAAATGAGTTGCCCGGATGTCAATATGCCATATTTAAGGTTACGTGAGTGAAGTGAAATTGTTTTGTCTCGGAATCCATGCTGCACTTCAGCACTCACTAAGTCCATATCACCAGTTACAAGAGTGCCAACACCGAATACCAAAATTCATGAAACTTAAGGAGTAGGGTCATTTCACTAATGAAAGTATCTCTGGTGAAAAGTACCAGCGCCCTACTGTAAACGTGGTGCATTTTAAGTTCGTCCACAGTACTCTGGCGACTCTGAGTGCCCCCAGGTAGGACTATAGCGCTGAAAGGTAATATAGACTCCTGGTGCGAGTATATGTCTAGTTTCCATCTTGAAACGATAAAACCTGAAACTCGCCCGAGTACTACATCCCCAGTTTCAGGGAAGTAGCGACTCCGGAGCGGTTGAACCGAAACTAGCTTACTAATACGTTGCACCGTGCCGCAAACAGTTGACAAAAGACGCCCATCCACCGTCTGAGTTCCGTGGCCACATAGGATTCCACTGTCTACGTCAACTTTATCGACAATCACGTCTCCTGGAGACACCAATGCTCCATCGATGTTCTCGCCTGCGATATAAACCATCGAAACTCAGGGTGATCACGAGTGCTTCAGGAGACTCGAGTCTTCATACGAAGACCTAAGGGGAGAAAAATAAAATATCCTCGGAAGCTAATTTCCTACCAAGGTGACCTGAATATACATCCGAGCCGTCAGAGTTGATTCCGTTCGAATAAAGACTGCATCGACGGGAATACGGTCCGCGTGGTCGCACTTGAGAAGTGAAAACCGGCGAATCGTAACAGTGAAGAGGCTTGCTTCCAGATCTGATAAAAATCCTGAAACCTTTCGAACCCATCTGGCACTCAGTACCAGACCGACCCCCAACCTCGTGCAAACTCGATTAGTATTCACTGCAAGTGATCAAGACCCGATGAAGCCAAGACGTAGGCTGTCGCGGCGTGCTCATCATGAAAGTGAATCCTCTGCCGTAAGCGACTACGCTATTCCGGAAGTGTCATAAAGAACCCCCGTTCCGGCAAACTCTGCTTCCGAGCTTTCACAACGTTGTAGGAGCTCTTGTACACTACTGTACGTGTACAGTAGGGATACAATAGGGCTGAGCAAGACCCGAATCGTGGTTCCTTTTTGTCAATGTATTATTTGTAGTTTGATGTACAACGTACTGTACACGTAACCGTCACGTTGTACAGTACGGAAGTACTTCCGGAAGTATTCTATCTATCTACCTTCGGTACAGTCCACGTACGCACGTAGTACGCGAAAAAACTACTGAGTGCGTAGCTGCGTACTGTAGAATAGACATATCTCACGTGCATCGCGTTGCTATGCCTACAAAGTACACGTTCTATGATACTGTACAATAAACGTTGTACGAAAGTACTTTCGTACTTTCGTACTTTCGTACGAAAGTACTTTCGTACACGAGTACGTTGTACATGTACGTGTACAGTGCGCGTGGGGCTATGAACAATCGTGCCGGGGAGAGAATACACGCGGAGGTTTTGCGACGCAGGATAATCACGCCTTGCGGCATTCTCAACTCTGTTACATCTCTACAGTGGTCGTGCCACGACAGCATCTATATACGGATGATGATGCTCGCCCCTAAACTGGTAATATCTGCGGGGTATACCAAGTGCGCCTATGCTATCAAGTGTCGAACTTCAGCTGCGTCGGTTGCCTTGAGGCACCACTATCACGCTGTGTCTAGCTTGTCGGAAGCCCATTGTTTGCCCCCGAGCGGTGAAATCAGCGAGGATGAAGATCCATCCAGCACACGCGCACTTTTTGATGCTATGGATTCTGCGTCGGTGTTCGAAAGTAGGAACGACGGAGGGAAAACAACCACAGTGTTGGGCGCGGGAACAACGAATGTTCCGTGGAAAGAACTCGATCAGAAGGTGAACACTTACCCTTCTGACCGCCGCTTTCAAGCCATTGGCGAGGGTGGCGACGCATTTGTTGCCGAAATCGTGAACCTTGTAGAGAGCGCATTGGGACGGGAGGTCAGCCCTGCGGATGTGCAGTCCAGACCGTCAAGTAAGGGAAAGTACGTATCAGCTAGCGTGACAACTAGACTGAATAATGGTCAGGAAGTTGAGGCAGTTTATTCAGCACTGAAGGGTTGTGACAAAGTGAAGTGGTATCTCTGATTGATATATGTGTCACATAAACACCTAACAACGATCTGGCGTCCGTGGTGTAGATGTTAAGAGCAGCTTGCAAATATTCTAGAAATATGCTCAACTTTCTCCTTCCTCTCCTTTGTGCTCACTGCAGGATACTTTTGTGCCAAAATTCCCTGAGCTGGTGTCACCTCCGCTGTGTACTGTAGCTGGCGGAAAATGTTCAGGAAAAACGGAAAGAAATAATAACAGCTAATCTTCTGGGAGTCTTGGGGAACCAAAGCAGTACTCAGCCTTAATCTTCTGGAGTGTGGCTTACCTTCGCTCCAGTCGCACTCCCTACGGAATACATCTTTTTCTTCTGTCCCTGTGAAGGTCTGAGTCTGTGAACGTAATTTGCGTACTCCCCAAGCGCCCAAAGAGGAAAGATGTTCCGGTAGTTCGCGTAAGTGATCATGCAGTTGTTATTGAAGACTCCCATAATTGTCTGTTGGGGCCAATCACCGTTTGAACACTGAGCACGCATTAGTGAACGAGCCCCTCTGTGCAGTGGCACAGGGTCTCGTGAAGCTTGACCTGATGCCAGCAGTGCCAGCATGGCCCACGCCGTATTCACAACGTGTGCCACCCCTCCCTCAAGTTGCACGTATTCCTTTGTCTGGCTGGAAAGGTAACTTTCCCCCCATCCGCCGCATGCCATTTGTTTGGATAGCAGAAACTTCACGGCGCGGCGGAGGGCTTTACAAGTCTCAAAGGTTGAACCAGTCGACATCAGACCCTTAATCCCAAACCACGTCCCATATGTGAAACAAATTGCCCAGCTCCCGTACCAACTCCCATCGCTACGCTGGATTGACAGCAAAAACTTGCGTCCATTATGAAGACTTCCCTTGATATCCTGCACACGGTGAGTAGGGTACCGCTGGTTAAATCTGGCGAGTGCCTGCAAGGATGCGCTGCTACATTCGACATATGGGTAGTCAATCATGATATCCCCAAATGTCTCAGCGGGATTAATTATCTCCACCCAAGCATAACTCCGAGTGTTCTCATAAGTCGCCCACCCTCCCCCCCTGTTCTGATACGACAGTATCACGTTGACACAGTCTTCCAGTAGACTTACTGGCACCGGGGGTCCTGCAAGTTCAGAACCCATTGCCTCGAGCTCTAGGGCAGCTTTTAGACCCTCTGAAGAGCAGTCTGAGATGGGCCATCCGTGATCGCGCGTACTGAATGGCCATGCACCTTTGCTGATATGACGGAACCAATCCAACAGCTGCCCAGGGCAGTCGTCCAATACTTGGCTGTCCCGGATGTAGTAATGTGCATTTTGTAGACAAGCAGCATACTCACGTACTAGTCCTGTTGCAGAGATAGCCTGCACAGCAAATGCACAGTCCCACAACTGACTGCCGTTGTAGCCCGCCATTTTCATACCATCCTCCGCAACCCATAAATAGTCTACCACTCGCGGAAGGTGCTTGCGCCAAGACCCAGACTCTGATGGGTCCTCAAACCAACAGCAGAGCATGTTCAAGACCTTATTTACCGGACCGATATCAATGTACCTCGTATTCGCGTCCTCGTAGTGCACGTGTTTCATCGCCAGGTTAAGTGCGCTCGACCGCATCCAACGACCAGGCCACCGTAAAAGTATTGGTTCCACTTTGGTCAGCCCCCACCACAAAGCGTCCTGTATCCTTGGGTGCGGATAATAGAGATCTTCTGACGCACATGCATTTCTTGTTTTATCCCAGTTAATCGTATCATACTTGGCGACAAACAGTTCTTCTTTTAGTTCCTCAGTAAGAACGCTAGACACACCACTTGCTCTGCATCCATATAAGTAGCTCATAGGAAGGTAAACCATTCGGCAGTGACACCAGAAACGACCAGGATGGATCAGGTTGTACTTGTATGGCAACAGCCAACATTCAGGCGGAACAGGGTTGAGACCCTCCCAGCCATAGACGCCAAGGAGGCACAGATAAAATTTACCCCAACTTGGAACATTAACAGCGCCGCCTCTAGAAATTATCCACGATCGTGCGTCTATCACAGCATCCATCGTCACTGACATCCCAAGTAGTCGCATCGATACGTATGCAAGTGTCGTACCAAACATCGTGGAACCGCCCTCGATGTGTAATCCAAAACCCCCATCTTCGTTCTGATGATTGAGCAAATATCTTCGCATCTCTACCTGCGCATAATCAGGCAGAACGACATTGAGCTGTCCCATTACGTATAACGCAATAATGAGCCCGGGAAGTAAGAACATGGGACCGCCATAGTCGCTCGCCCAGTGGCCATCCTCATCCTGCAGTCCCTGGTAGAAGTCAACCCCTGCGCGCATCGAACGTTCCACAGCAGACCTTGGAATTGGGTCTTCTGTAGCGCAAGTATCGTATGCAGTTGGATGCGGTGGGGAGGTCTGGATCTCGCGAGCGCGCGTTTTTCGGAGTGCATCGTACTGCATGCGGACGAGTTCGTCCGCGCTGTTCCTCTGAACACGGCGGTTCGCCGTGAATCTCGAGCGAAGTCTCTCGACATCTGCGACTTCCGCAGAGGTGCCGCCGTCGGGATCATACACCCAGGTATGCCGCCCTAAATTGCCTGAGTACCGGGTTACAGGTGGGCGTGAGAGAGTTCGGACCGCACAAGGGAAGAAATGGGGCGTACCGTTGAGCGAAAACAAGTCCTTCACCATCGGACTCGCACTGGCATCAGGGCGAGAGCACCTGAGCTTCCACATATCCGGGTACAAGGGAGGTCGCGCGACTCGAGACTCGTGCGAGGCGCGGAATCAACCCTTCGACTCTCGAAGGCGGAAGGCGACAAAGTGGGTACGAGAGTGGTACGTTTACAGCACTACACGTAGTGTGCTGTACTGTACGTGTACACGTAGTTCTTTTGGAGATTTAAAATGGCACACTTTAAACCAAACAAGGTTGGAGCTTTGTGATTCTTTTGCCATTTTAAATCTCCAAGGGTGTAAATCACAATAAAAGTATCCGATACGGTCATTCACCTCAGAGTCGATGATTAGATTTCCTCAGCTATGAAAGTGTGTGTGTGTGTGTGGAAATTACAAAAATAGGGCTCGTGCGGACTCTAATCCGCGAATGGAAGTGTATGAGTTCCTCCAGCAGACACCAGCTTTCTGAACGCTTTTCGAACACCACGAACAAAGAGGCTAAGATCGTTCGTCCTATTGCATTCCTCCAACAAAAAGCTTATCTCGATCCCTGGATCGCAGTTCATCAGCTCATAGCTACCACTGTCTGTTACCCGCACGGCTACCAGAAACTCTCTCTTGTGGTTCACAGGGTCAATGCATGAGAGATAAAATCGGAGCTCTTCTTCGCACCCTATATCGAACCGTAGTCCAAGGCGGCGGATGTAGAGCTCAACTGCGCTATGATGCACGCGAAGATGTTGCAAATTGCGTGTTCTTTGAACTGAGAGCGTGTCTGCCACCCTCTGAATATCAATTCGCTCGTTGTACACACGATCGCGTAGTGTCTGAAGCTGCTTCGGTAGCCCCTGACCAAGCTCGCGCGCCTGGTGCGCTTCCTCTCGCAGGGCATCGAGTTCCGCTTGCTCCCATTCCTTGCGACGCGCAAGCTCTTCTGCCGTGTAGTTCATATCTTTCTCTTTCTCTACGAGTTCAACGTATGCACCCTCGGCGGTCGCCATGGCTGTCTTGTGTGCGGCAACTGCTTCTTTCATCGCCAGCTCGCGCTGCGCCACCCACATATTCACTTGCCCGCGAGCGCTATCGAGCTCGCCTTGCAGGGTGTCCAAGTCGATGAGGTTGCAAACAGATGAAACCTGGACGTGAGACATTCTTTTCCCTGGGTTGTGCGACGTCGCGTGAACAGCTATATTTGTGTGAACCAATATAGCTGTTGGCGCGTGTGTCCCGTATTTGAAAAACGCATTGCAATACACGTACAGTACACGTACTGTACATGTACGTGTACACGTACACGACTACACGTGTACGTGTACAGTACGTGATGACTACAACTAACGTTGTACGAAAGTACTTTCGAGTACCTTCGATAGAATACCTTCGAAGGTACGAAGGTACCTTCGAAGATAGATAAGCAACTTTATTGTACAGTACGTGTACAGTACACGTAGATAAACTTTGAACATATCTATCATATCTTCGAAGTAGATACTTTCAAAGTACTGTACGAAAGTACTTTCGAAAGTATTCATACTTTCGTACGAAGGTAGATATTTTCGTACGTGAGTACTACCTTCGTACGTGTACTATGTACGTGTATCTTCGAAGATACCCCAGGTACGAAGGACAACTAAGGGCCATTCCATACAAAAAAAGTTCACCGGTCAGTTGAAATGGGAAGCGATCAAATGTTGAAACCGGGCGATGGGTGAAAAACTTTTGTATAGAACGCGCCTAACTTCCGTACGGAAGTATGGAACGGGTCGTAGTTCCGTAGTTCCGTAGTTCCGTACGGAAGTACGAAAGTACGAAAGTACCTTCGTACGAAAGTACTTCCGTACATATGCTACTTCCGGAAGTACTTCCGTACATACTAAAATACAGTAGCCCTAGCTAGATATGTACGAAGGTACTTCCGGAAGTAGCATTGTATCGAAGATAGTACGAAAGTAGCTATGTACGGTGTGTAGCTGTATGTGTACTGTGTGGCTATGTAGTATGTACAGTAAAACGGATTGTAGCTAACTAGCTAGGTACCTTCGAAGGTACCTTCGAAGGTACTTTCGTACATTGTACGGGTATGTAGTACGGAAGTACTTCCGGAAATACTTCGAAGGCATAGATATGTACGTGTAGTCTATGTATCATACATTGTACCTTCGAAGGTGCCTTCGAAGGTAGCTATTTATGCACTTCCGGAAGTACAGTACGAAAGTACAAGTATAAAGCCTTGCTTGTACCTTCGAAGGTACTCTGCACAGCTGCACACACGTACGTGTACAGCTGTACACGTAGAGTCGACAATTGGATAGTTGTAGATGTACACGCACGTACATACAGTATCATACGAAAGTACGAAAGTACGAAAATAGAATAGTTGTACGTGTACTTTCGTAAGTTCTTACCTTCGTACTACTTTCGTACAAAATATTACCTTCAAGTAAGGTAAAAAAAGAACGTAGAATATTTTATTGTACACGTGTACACGTACGAAAGTACTTTCGTACAACTGTACAGTAGTTGTACCACGTACATGCAGGACTCATGCAGGGATATCCTTTTTTTTCATGTGGATCTGTATCGTCCAACCTGTGTATCTGTTTCGGCCAAACTAGCCGGTGCGTCAAGCCTGTGCGTTCAGACACCTTGAGGCATGCCTGCCCTGCTGTCACAGGCCACCGCCTTATGCGGGGTCGGCATTTCGGGTCATTTTGTCAGAAAGGGGAACATCAAATTTTCAACTCAAGGGTTGTTCCGAAAGGCCATGAAGCTGAAAGCCTCAGCTTCGGCAGATCCACTACTTCTTCGCGTGGCACGCGGTGAAGATAGCGAACGCCCACCTGTGTGGCTTATGCGACAGGCCGGTAGATACATGGCAGAGTTCAGAGAATTTTCCGACAAGTATGGCTTTCGGCACAGGTCGGAAACAGCAGATATTGCTATAGAACTCTCTCTCCAGCCGTGGCGTGCTTTTCAACCAGATGGTGTCATCATGTTTAGTGATATTCTTACCCCACTTCCTGCACTCGGAGTCGAATTTGACGTCATCAAGGTAAGATCACTGCCTCTCTCTCTCTCTTACGTAATATGTGTAAGAAAGGACTTCTCGAATATTTTTTTCTTGACTATGGAATGCGCATGACTTTATGAAAAGGGGAAAGGTCCAATTATTTCCGCACCAATTCGATCTGTTGAGGACGTGAAAGCACTACGAACCTTGGACGACCCCGATGGCTCCCTTCCCTTCATCCGGGAAATATTGTCGAGTCTTCGGTCAGAGATAGATAACAAATCAACTCTTATTGGCTTTATCGGGACGCCTTGGACCCTTGCAGCTTATTCAATTGAAGGGCGCTCTGACCGCCACCTTTTGATAACCAAACAAATGATGTCTCAGGATCCAGCGACACTTCACACTTATCTTGCTCATCTCGCAGATGCATTAGCCGTATATGTGTGTCACCAAATAGACTGTGGCGCTCAGGTCGTACAACTCTTCGATAGTTGGGCTCACCATCTTTCTCCCGAACAGTTTGCCGAGTTTTCCATGCCATATTCAGAGCGTGTCATCGCAATAGTTAAGGCACGATATCCGAGTACACCACTAATATTTCACGCAAACGGTGGGGTAGGTAAGCTTAACACTCTCAAGGATAGTGCTGCTGATGTTATTGGTTTGGATTGGAGCACGAGCATGCAAGATGCACGCAGTATTCTTGGTTCTGATCGTGTTCTCCAAGGGAATATGGATCCTATGTACCTTTTTGCAAGTGAAGAACGTATAAAGGAGGAGGTTTCTAATAACATTGCCGCAGCTGGGAAGGGTAAACATATTCTGAACGTGGGACATGGAGTCGTGCAAGGCACCCCAGAAATGAATGTCGGAGTATTTTGTGATGCGGCTAAGGATTCGGTGTATGCAAGAATGTAAATAGCTGACAAAATATTCCAACAGAGATCGCGAGGGAAAGATATTTCTGAATATTTCTGCGCTCGTTTCGTTTCTCTGCGAGTGAAAATAGTGTTTGCACTGATTTATGCTACAAGAAAGAGCGCGCGTGTACGAGCAAGGTAGTGTCTATACCAGTGCAGTACTACTGCGATGAATTGACCCTTTTGAATAGCCGTCTCCTTGCCAGACTTCTGAGTTAAATCTCTGAACACTATTCTACTGTCAGTGTGAAAATAGTCTGACTACAAAAAAACTGGCCCAGCACGTTGACCAACTATTGTTCAAAGTCTGGACTTTCTGTGTTCCAAACTAATCATACGAGTCCAGTGACGTCGGGAACACACATAAGGCGACCAGGAACATGCCCAAGGAAGGCAATTTTAGAGCTTGATGCATCGATACAGGCAACCTGCTCTCTGTGCTTGAACAATGTACCATTCAATATATCATATTCAGTCTCTCCGATGGTCATTTGAACTCTACCATCTGCATGGATACAGAGCTCACCAACCTGTTCCTCAACCGAATTCAATCTAGTAGTAGAATGACTTGGATGAACTTCTTCAATATTTGTCCCAGCGATGTTGTCTTGCAATACATTGTCAACTCCACCTTTCTCAGTGTCTATTTCAGCGGTTCCACTTCGGGAGGTTTCCTTCAGCATGCCAAGTCCTTCTTCACTCGGAAACTGAAGCACCTGGTATTCTCCAGCAACAGTTGACGAGAATTTATCTTTCACATCAGAAGATGAAGGAAAAAGAGCGTCCAGTGTAAAATTATTGCCTGGAGTTCTTGGAGGCCGTCGCGAGTTGACGCCGTGGCTTTCGTCTTCTATTCCATCCGAAAAATGACTCAATAAGCACTTCGTAAAGTTCGACGCGCAAAAACTATAGTGTTTATCGTCACTGCTAGCACCAGTCATAGCGTTATCGCGACCGTATTTGGTTCAGCTGAGTTGCGTTGTACTTCCGGAAGTACCTTCGAAGGAATTTTACTGTCAGTACGTGTATGGCACGTTCTTCCGCACTTCCGTAGATGTACATCGTTACAGTACTGTACATTTTACGGATGGAACGAAGTACTTTCAAAAGTACTTTCGTACGAAAATAGAATACTTCCGAAAATAGAATACTTCCGTACGTGTACACATACAT
>MDSW01077523.1_pt1 | contig 13064 bp, 7 predicted proteins | sample 811171 | NCBI WGS metagenome assembly MDSW01 (sample SAMN05326641, study PRJNA326480) | marine metagenome | isolation source: seawater | place: Atlantic Ocean: North West | collected 2012 | reverse complement strand
TGCAAGGTGGCCCAGGTCATGTTGTATTGGTTCAAGTTCACAATCATGGTAGTCGTCAAGTCACCGATTTAAATGTAGAATTGGAGTTTAGAGACATGGAAGACGGACTTCTTGGCTCAACTAGTTTCGAATCATCAAATTTACCAGGCCATGTTTCTGTAGCGGGGGATGATCTTGAGTTAACCATCTCTGGTGCATCAGTTTGGGAAAATTACAGTCTTGCAATTCATTTGAGTTATACCAATCATCGTGGAGAATCTGTAGAAAAGACTTGGTTGCATATAGTTGGTGAATGGACAACTGAAACTTTTCGAGATCGTGGAGAAACACATTGGTTCTAATTTAGTCGAGAGGTGCGAAGCCCTAAATCCGGTTCTTTGGAGTTTGTAATATGGCCCGTACAAGATTAGCAATGGGCCTCGTTCTCCTGCTTCTCTTGAATTTTTCAAATTTCGTTACCCACGTAGACGAATCAATAGAATCTGAGAATTTTGACGACCCGTTTTCTCCAACAGCACTTGAACCAGATCCAGATTCCATAAGGGGTGTTTCTCCTTCATCATTTAATGACATAGAAATTGCTCATCGTTTTCCTGGAGCCAATACTCCCGTTGGATCTTTATCCACAACGGGTTGGACAATGTCTGATGATGTTAGTTCAACTTTCGTTACTCCTCGGACTGATCTTTCTATAGTTCTCATTGATTCAGGAATTGATCCTTGGGAAGCTAGAGAATCATTGAATTCGATAGATTCCTTGAATGTAAAGACAATGATTCCACCAACTGGCTTTCTAATTCAGGGAAATGAGGACGGATTGGAAAAAGCAGAATCTATTGAGGGAGTAATTGCATCATCTACAGTTCCTATCGCTTTGGTAGTTGATTCCCCGGTTAGGGAAGCGATTAATTCCATGAATCCAGAAGATCCAGTTTCTATTTTGATTACTGGTTGGAGAGACATAGCAGGAACTCCTTCATCCATAATTGAGATAGGCGACATGGTTCATGATTTTTCCAGTTTAGATGTTTTTGAGATTCGCCCATGGGGAGATGGTAGAGTAGAAGCAGTTGTTAGTGCAGCTACGATTCCAATATTGGCCTTGAATCCATCAGTTGCTTGGATTTCGTTTCCTCCACAATGGGAAATAGATAACGATCGTTCATTGGTACATATGCGCGTATCTGATGCATCTACAGCATTCATTTCAGAGTTGAATGGTTCAGGAATTAAGGTTGCAGTTGCCGATTCAGGTATTGACCAAGACCATGGAGATATGAATGGAAGAATTGGTTATGTTGAATCAATGACTTGGGGAGATTCGTCTACAGAAGATCGTCATTCTGGTCATGGAACCCATGTTGCTTGCACAGTATTGGGTGATGGAAGTAGAGGAGGCTACGCCGGAGTAGCTCCAAAAGCGGAATTGTATTTTCAAGCAATGGAAGATGATTCATCTGGGCAATTCTCAGGAGCCAGTGTCGATTACATGTTACGAACAGCTTACAATGCAGATGTTCAGATTCATACCAATTCTTGGGGATCAGCAACAGATCACGGAAAGTATACTACGTCCGCTGCTGATGTAGATAGTAGAACCTCACAATACGACCAATTTTGGTCTTATGATGGTTTAACAGTCTTGTATTCAGCAGGAAATGATGGAAATACTGGACTTACTCCTCCTGCGACTGCTAAGAATTCAATTGCTGTAGCAAATCACCACAATCGAGGCGGTAGCGCTCCCGACACAATCGCTCAATCAAGTAGTAAGGGTCCAACTGACGATGGTCGAATAAAACCAGATTTAGCCGCGCCAGGTTCGTGGGTTCGTTCCTGTCTTTCACAAGATGCTCAAGATACTGGAGGAAACACATGGAAGAGCACTTGGTACATCGAATATTCTGGTACATCAATGGCTGCTCCCAATGCAGCAGGTGCATCGGCTTTAGTTCACGAGTATCTCACTGAAATCGCAGGCCGCCCATCTCCTCAAGGTTCGTTGGTGAAGGCATTATTGGTATTGGGGGCAGAAGACATGGGTTCTCGAGATATTCCAAATGACGATGAAGGTTGGGGGCGAATAAATGTGGCAAATTCATTGGTTCCGGGAACTGATGTAGGAATTTTTGTTGACGATAGGAATAGTTTGAGATCTGGAAATTCAGCATCATATGAATTTAATTTAACACGTTCAAATTCTCCATTGAAGGTGGTACTTGCTTGGTCGGATTATCAGGGTAGTTCTTCTAGCAATAGTCAACTTAGAAATGATCTAGATCTTGAAGTCGTTGCACCAGATGGAACCACAACATATCTTGGAAATAATTTCCAAGCTGGCCGTTCTGTTCCTGGAGGTTCTTCTGATTCTACGAATAACCTAGAAGTGGTTTTGGTTGACTCTGCCGTTGCAGGAGTTTGGACAGTAAAAGTTTCAGATGTGTATCATGGTGGCGGAAGAAGTGAACAACCGTATTCTATTGCAGTCCGAGGAGTCAATGTGAATGATCTTCGTTCTGATCCAATTGTACAATTATCAGATATTTCCTATTCGTCAGATGTTCCTCAAGTCGGAGAAGAAATGACCATTTCAGTTCCAATTACAAATCAAGGAAGTGGAAGGGCTCTCGATCTGGTGGTAGAAGCAGGCATTCTCAAAGTAGGAACTTTGGGGACAGATTTGGGAAGAGAGACCATTACACTTGGTCCTGGAGTAACTAGAATTGTTCAATGGCAATGGACTCCTCAAGATGAAGGAGAAGTAACATTGCGAATCAACATCGATCCAGATGAAGCAATAGAAGAGTCAGATGAGGACAATAACATCGCCAATATCCCATTGATTGTTTCAGCCCCAGGGATTAGAATCGATGTAATTCAAGCAACCCAAGTTGTTTCTTCAGCAGATCAGGCTTCCAGTTCTTGGACATTAAGAATAAAGAATACTGCTCTTATCCCTACGAATGCATCTATGGATTCTGGGCCAGCCATTAGGGATTTTGATGGTGCTTCGTTTTCATGGTTTGACTCATTCAATAGAACAACCATGCCTCTTCAGGGAAGTGAAGTTGTAGAAATATCATACACAATGGTACATCCAACCCCTCCTGAACCTGGAAATTACAGGATTACAATTACTGGGACTGACGTAGATAACAGCATTGAATTCCCTATCGATATTATGTTGATTGTACCCGTTCTTCCAGATGTTCAATTCCAGTCCACTTCCTCCTTGGTGTCACTCCATCCTGTCGATAATACTTCATTTGAGGTATTATTATCAAATCGAGGAAATGGAGTTCAAGGATACGATTTGCGTATTGATGCACCTCAGAGTTGGTCCATGGGATTCGATGAATTAGGTTCTACAAGTGGCGCATCAGGCGGTTCTACAGGTACCATGGCGATTGATGAACAAATTAGCATACAGATGACGGCAACTCCTCCTCCAGTAATGATTGCATCAGGTACGAGTTTGACTGCAAAATTAGTAGCAACTTCACAAGTTGATCCAACAAAATCTTGGGAGATTGAAATCCCAATGGAGGTTCAATCATTCGATCGGTTATCAGCTAGGTTGGACACGCAGATAGGAATAGTATCCAAGGATGCAACACTTACTTTGCAATACACCATTGTGAATACTGGAAATCAAGATGTTGTGATTACTCCCAATGCGGATGATCGTCCCTCAGGATGGGAATTGAGTAGTTCATTATCGTCCTTTTCTATAGCCCAAAGTGATGAAGCCATCTTCGGAGTCGCCTTGAGTGGTAGTAACCTTGCAACCAGTGGCATAATGAAAATGGAATTCGTCACTGCGAGCGGATATTCTGTTACAGTACCTCTTCAGATTCAAGTTGAAGAAGAATATAGTGGTTCAATCTCATTTTCTTCAATATTGTTGGCTAACGGCTCAATTGGAGGCACCCCATTGGCTGCTGGAGATGTAAATCCTGGACCACCTGGCTTCCTTTTGGAATGGGTTGTAGAGAATGATGGAACAACATCTTGGGAAGGAGATTATTCTCTTGATGTTCCAACTGGCTGGACTTACGACTGTGATTCGCCCGGTATTCTAGCAGGGGGTTCATTGGATTACTTGACTTGCACCGTTGAAATGCCTCTCGATGTGACACCTGGTTCAATGCCTGCTATTGGAGCGATAGTCAATGCAGGCGATTTATCACTTCTTGATATCATTTCAATTCAAGTTTCTTCTGCACAATCTGCCTCTATTTCATTATCAGAAAATTCGTTAACGGTTCTTGAAAATGGAAAGGACAACAACATCGAGGTAGAAATTAGAAACACAGGAAGTTCAGCGTTTGAACATCGAATAGTGGTTACTTCGTTGGATGGTTGGGATGTCCAATTAATTGATGACCCTACAATTTCATTGAATCAACAATCATTAGCATTGGTCGATATCCTAGTTTCTCCTAATGAACCAGGTTTTGGAGTGATTAGAGTTCAGATACTTGGCCCTGACGATGTTGTAATTGCATCTGAAGATTTGATGTTTGAATCTAGAGGATCAGCTCAAGAGTCTGCTGATTCAGGGCTCGACGGCATTCTATTCGTGTTTGCAGGTTTGCTTGTGTTATTTGGAGTTGCAATTATTCTCTTTGTGTCTAAAACGTCTAAGAGTCGTTCTTCATCACCTAATTCATTCACAGCAACTCTTCCACCACCCCCTACGACTCAAAATTCTTCAATATCCAATTCAAATCTAAATGTAGAAACTACGGAACCATTGGTACTTTGTTGGGCTTGTAGCGGTAAAATAGAATCTCAAAATCGTCGTGCATGTCCCTCATGTGGGGCTAGATATCATCTAGTTGGTGACTGTTTACATTCTGGATTAGATAATTGTCGCCGGTGTGAGGCATTATCTTCTACATTCGTGGAGGAATAGTATGCATCCCGTCGGAGGTCATTTATCCGTCGGACGTTCACGGACGGGTATGGGAAGCAGAAGGAGAGATGTAGTATTCTCAGTGGTTTTGCTACTTTTTGTCTCACTTACACCTGTTGTTTCTGCTGATGCAAGCGTAACCCTTTCATCAAACACATTAGCGCAGGAAGCCGATTCTGACAATCCTGCTGAATATACAATTACTGTTAGAAATACAGGTTCTGATGACATTACAGTCAGTCTTAGTACCGTTCAAGGAGAGGGTTGTCAAGGGTTCACATCCAATATTGAACAAATTAGTGGTACAATTGCATCAGGATCTAGTGAATCGACCACACTAACGGTAACTGTTGGCCAAGGTGCAGATGGAGATTGTGATACAACAGTACAGGCAACTGCACAGGTCGCCCCTCCCGGTGCTCCAGGAGCACCAGGACAGGATGAAATTACTGTAACAACTACAGCCGGTTCGGGTGGTGGAGTTTACGGGGTTTCTCTCACTACACCTCAACCAACCAAGGAGTACTCTTCTTCGGATGGTAACGAAGTTGAATGGACAGTAACTGTTGAGAACACAGGTCAGCAGAGCGAATCAGTTTCACTTAGCATGGATTCAGATAGTTCATGTGATTCTGATGTTTTGGATGCAGTTGTCGAGCCTGAGCAAGTCAATCTAGCAGCATCAGGAGATACAGAAGATGTCACTGTTACGGTCAATTTACCGGATGGTGCCAGCACTTCTGCTGATTCTCATTGTTTTATTTTACATGCAGTAGTTACTCAAGATCAACAGAATCCTAGTGGTGGAGCAGAAGACAACCTGTCTTTAACTCTAAATGTTCCAGAGAGAAAGGAATGTATTGCCTCTCTTTCACCATCTTCACTTTCCGTTGATCCAGGTCAAACATCTACAGCTCAATTCACAGTAACCAATGATGGCAATACACAATGGACAGTATCAACAGATACTTCAGGGTCTAATGAGGCATGGATTTCGTTTCCTAGTACCTCCTCGGGCCTTCTTTCCGAAGGCGAATCTAGAACATTCCAATTGGAAGTATCTCCTGATGATTCAATAGAATCTGGTTCTAGTACATTAATTTCAATCAATGCAATGGATGGAACATCGATGAAGTGCGCGGCTGATCTTTCTGTACAAGTAGGACAATCACATGGAGCAAATCTTCAGGCGTCAACTGGATTTATCTCCAATGTTGAACCAGGCTCTTCTGCAATTAATTCAGTTACTATCCAAAATCAAGGAAATGGACAAGACACAATTGTTCTTGGCGGGTCAGTCCAATATGTGGGTCAATCGGGCGCCCCCAATGGCTGGTCAGTTTCCTTTGCATCATCATCTCTTACTCTGAATAGTCGTCATGCAAATTCAGGGAGTTCCCAATCTGTAGAAGTTCAAGTCGCAGTTCCAGCGGATGCAAGAGCAGATCAGGATGTCGAGGTAACAATCAGTGCTTCATCCAGCCTCGCATCTTCCTTAGGACCATTGGCAGTTGAGACATTCAGAGTTAGTGTTGCTCAAATTCATGAATTAACAGTCAGTACTTCTGTTTCAGATGGTGAAATAATGACTCAAACTGGTTCTGCAGGAGAAATTGTGCGATTCCCATTCTCAATTAGGAATGATGGCAATATTCAGGATAATTATTTGTTTGAAGCGTGTGATGACGGTGTGAAGAATGATTGTATTTCACCTTCATGGAATACTAGATTCGTTGATGCTCAAGGAAACCAAATTAGTCAGGTACTAATTGATCCAGGTCAGTCAGCATCATTAGAAATGCAGGTTACAGTTGATGCGGGAGCGTTTGAGTTTGAAGAAGAGGAATTTAGAGCTCAAGTGTATATTCAGGGAAATTCAAACAAGATCGATTCCGCATCGTTTAGGGTGAGAGTATCAAATTATGATTATTCTGCATCTATTGCCTTCGCAGATCCAGGAGATGATCCGGATGCACTTGATTTGGCTTTAGCACCAGGAATGGACTATTCTTTCGATGTCTTAGTATCCAACACCGGGAATAGTAGTTTTGAGGATGAAGGGCTACTGTCTTTTTCTGGAATGGAAGGATTGGTCGAAGTAATTTTCACGAGTAATGGAACCGAAATTGATGGGCCATTTGTAATGGGTTCTCCTTCATCACAACCTCTCCCATTCACTGTGACGCTGAGACTTCTTCCTGCTGCCGAAGATGGAGATTATGGGACTTTAACCCTAAATGCTGCTTCCATGAATGATGCCGCTAACCCCAATAGCATCCGTGTTTTGCTTTCAATAGCTACAGTTTACGACATTGATGTCCAAGTCCTTACTGAAACAACACAAGAAGTCAATATTGGTTCATCTGTCCAATTTGAACTCAATGTTACCAACATAGGGAATTCGCGCGCAGAATATACCGTGAATCTTTCAGATGGACTTCGAGGTTGGACCCTAAGCCACGATATGGATGATACGTTCTTCCTTGATTCAGGCGATTCCCAAATAATTCTGATTAAAGCATCACCTCCAATTGGAATAGTTGGAGAAGATCGCCATCCTTTCGTTGTAAGAGTTGAACCAATTAAATCTCCATTGGATGGGATTCCATTGGATTTAGTCGCCATTGGAATTGAACCTACTTGGGGAGACAAGCTAGGTTTGACTGAATCTCAAGAAAATTATGTACAAATGGGCGGTTTGGGATTGATTGTGATTGTATTGTTAGGATTTATTCTACGAGCATCTGCACAGAACCGTCGCATGCAAGCAGATTTTGAATCTTTAGAGCACGAAGATTGATTCAATCACGTCTTCATTTTCTATGCATAATTTTGTCCAATGAGTGGAATATCCTTATGGACAGGTTTCGGGTGGCTTGAGGTGTAGGACAACATGTCCTTCAGAGGTGCGAGTTTTGTCATCAATACCTGCTGATTATTTGGCGGTTGCTTTGATGGCGATTGTGGGCTTTTTATTCCCCTTTGGGGGATTCCTAACTTCCTATTTCCTTCGTCCCACTCAAGACCCCAATGATCCCACTAAGATGCGTTCAATTTTAATTCCCTGGATGAAATCCGATCAAAGCCTTTACGTCCGCCGATTAAGCACTTACGAATGTGGCGCAGATCCGGTTGGTGATGCTAGAATCGAATTCCATTTCCAATACTATTGGTATGCAATTATCTTCTTGGTTTTTGATATCGCATTCATGTTCCTCTCATTTGCAGGTATTCTAGTTGCAGAAGCAACAACACCAGGTGGCAGTGAAGTTGTGTCTCTAGATGAGGCAATGGGTGGGTTGGTTAGTTTAACCGCAATTTTTGGCTTCATGGTTCTAGGGATCTGGTATGTTTTCCGTAAGAGAGGCAGAATTTACATTTGAGGTGAAAAGATGGCAGATGAAGGACAGAATTATTCAATGTTCAACAGTCGTCTTTTGGTAGACGTAGTTGGAGATGTAACTGATGAAGCATTGAAGGCTAGCCGCTTGAAAGAAATCATCGGAGTAATTGGAGGGCGACTTTTCAATTGGGCCTCCCGCAAATCATTCTTCCCACTTCACCTTGGAATCAAGTGTTGTGCACTTGAGATGGCTGCAGCAGGCGGCCCACGTTTTGATGCACAACGTTTCGGCCTTTTCTTCCGAAGTAGTCCTCGTCAATGTGATGTTTTGTTGGTTAATGGACCGATTTCAAAGAAGTTCGCCGATCCAATAGTGCGGCTATGGGAACAAATGCCAGAACCAAAGTGGTGTATTGCTATGGGAGAATGTGCGATTTCTGGTGGTCCTTATTTCCAATCATACAATATTCTTGAAGGAGTGGATACAGTAATTCCCGTAGATGTGTATATTCCTGGATGCCCCCCTCGACCCGAAGCTCTCATCGATGGTTTTGACTTACTTCGTCAACGCATCCTCCTCACAGGTGTAAGCCCAGAAATGGGCGCTGAAGAAACATCGACGCCCGTAGTTGTAGGAGATGATTGAATGGGTATGAAGGTCGATTCAGAGAAGCAGGCAGCAGCAGCTACAGATGTAGTAACTGCTCTACAAGCAGAATTTGGAGGTGAAGGATTGAGTTGTGAAGTTAAGACTCATTCTGGCGGAAATCACCAACGTTCGTATGTATACATCGATTGCCCCCCTTCAATTTGGGCAATTGTTGCAGAAACAATGTCTGAAGTTCATGGAGTTGATTATTGTTCTATGATTACGGGAATTCATTGGCCTGAGAAAGCACCTGAGATGGAATGGCAGGTGGTTGTTCATTTGATGCGAATGTGTATTCGAAATCCGCCTTCAAAGGAAGGCACCGTACTTCCTATAATTTCTGATGCTTCAGTTGTTCAAGGATCTGATATGCCGTTAGAATTTGAGGTAAGCATAGCAATCCCTGAAACACGAACCCCATCTATTCCATCTGTTCAACATGTTTGGGTAGGAGCAGATTGGAATGAGAAGGAAACATGGGATCTTGTGGGCATTGATTTTGAAGGCCATAAAGGAATGAGACGAGTTCTTCAACCACACGAGACCCCAGCTGGATTCCATCCATTGCAGAAACAACACAAATTACGATATCACGAATTCAACGAGATGTATGATGATGCTCAGGGATTCGCGCGCAAATCAGAAGATATTGGAAAGGTCAAGTAAGGGGGTATTTAGATGGCAGAAATGTGGATTTCTATGGGTCCTCAGCATCCTATGACTCATGGACTTTGGACATTGAAAGTCAAGATAGATGGAGAAACAATTGTCGACACAATTCCCGATTTAGGGTATATCCATAGAGGCGTAGAGAAGATTTGCGAAGCCCGTGACTTCACTCAAATCACTCCATATTGTGATCGTTTGTGTTATGCAAGTGCAAACACGTGGTCTCATTCATACATTTATGCTGCAGAAAATCTTCTAGAAGTTGAGGTGCCGGAAAGGGCAGAATATATTCGATTAATTGCAGTAGAATTGCAAAGAATAGCCAGTCATCTAATGTGGCTGGGTGCATATTGTCCAGATATTGGAAATCTCACTGCGTTCGTTTATTGCCTTAGAGAACGTGAAATGATGCTCGATTTACTCCAAGAATTGGGTGGTTCTCGAATGCATTACAATTTCCCTAGAATTGGTGGTGTAAAGCGTGATTTACCACACGGGTTCGCAATGCGATGTAGAGCTAAAGTCAAACTATTCCTTCAACGAATTCATGAATACGAAGCATTACTTGATGAATCAACAATTTTCTTGATTCGAACTCAAGGTGTTGGATATGCTAAACCAGAAGAAATGGTGAATCATGGAGTCACTGGTCCAAATCTCAGAGCAGGTGGGGTCAACTATGATGTTCGGTGGGCGCACCCTTATTCTGTTTACGATGAATTAGATTGGACTCCTTCGGTAGAGAGGTCATCAGTGAAAGGTGCTGATTGTTATGATCGATATCGAGTCCGAGTTGAGGAGATGAAGACCTCCGCAGAATTGGTACTACAAGCATTAGATGGAATTCCTGGAGGTGCAGAAACATTCCATGAGCCGGGCGACCCTGCTCTAATCGCAAAGGCGCCATCTCGTGCTGCTGATGGAGATACGGGATTCCATCATTTCGAAGACCCTCGAGGCGAATCGATGTTCTATATTGTTGGGGGAGGAGAGGAGAGAGGAAAGAATCCGTACAGAGTTTCGATTCGTTCGCCCATGTTCATTACTATTCCATACGCTGCTAAATGTATGATAGGTTACAAGATTGCAGACGTCCCTGCCATAATGGGAAGTTTCGATCCTTGTATCGGGGAGACTGATCGGTGATAATATGGCGGCGCAAGATTGGTTTGATGTCCGTGGAGCAGTGGCTTGGTTTACCGAACAAACCATGGACAAAACAATTGGAATGACTAGGTTTTGGGAACAGAAGTATTGGCTCAGTAATTTCGCTGCTGAGTTTGCGATGGCTGGAATTATTTTTGTTGTCACTATGCTAGCAGTATTGGGCCCCGTTTGGATGGAAAGAAAATTGATTGCACGGTTAATGGATCATCGTGGTTCAACAATTGCAATTCGTTCACTTTGGACTGGAGAAGGAAATATTCGTGTTGAATGGTGGAAGAGTCTACCATTTGGGATAGGTGTTCCGATTGGATGGATCAATGGTTTCCTATGGAATAATTTTGGTAATGATTCTGAAAATCCAAAGGTAGCTCAAGTTGGAAATCGTAGTTACGCTGGTTGGTGGTGGGCTCTTCCTGGAATGATTAACAATTTTGCAGATTTCACTAAATTCGCAATCAAGGAACACATGCCTCCAAGAGATGCAGATCAAGTCACGTACGAAGTTGCACCATTCATCATCATTTCAACCACACTTTTGGTCTTCGCATTCATTCCATATGGCCCATCTCTATATGCTGCAAATCCAGATTTATCTCTTGTATACATGATGGCAATTTTTGGTATTGCCCCGTTGGGAGTTTTCTTTGCAGGTTGGGCATCAAACAACAAGTATACTCTAATTGGGGGCATGCGTAGTGCTGCTCAATTAACTGCATACGAGATTCCACTATTGATTACTGTACTCAGTATTGCGGTTCTATGTGGAACTCTAAACATCATTGAAATAGCAGAGTTTCAAATGAATGGTGACCAAGGAAGTGTTTGGAATTTATTCTTGATGCCACTTGGTGCAGCACTATTCTTGATCACGATGATTGCAGAAGTTGAGCGAACTCCGTTCGATATGCCTGAGGCTGAAGCAGAACTTGTAGAAGGTTGGTGGACTGAATATGGCGGTATGCGTTGGGGCCTTCTTTTCGCCTCAGAATATTTGAGAGCACTTGCCGCTTGTTTGTTGTTCTCAATCTTCTTCCTCGGAGGCTGGGAATTCCCCTTCGAAGATGCACTAATTTCAGCTCCTTTTGTTGGAGGAATTTTTGAAATAATTTTCCAGATTATTCCTCATTCAGTTTGGTTGCTAGTGAAAGCATGGATGGTATTCGGGTTCTTCATTTGGGTCCGTGCATCTCTTCATCGAGTTAGAACAGATCAGATTCTCGAATTTGGATGGCGTTATCTTTTGCCACTTTCAGTCATTCAACTTGGTTTGAGCATATGGCTTCGATTGGGCGTCTACGATGGTGGACCTTGGCCATTCGTCATTCCAGCATTGATTACCGTTGTTGCAATCTTATTGTTCGTCGTACTAGTGTTAGACGAAGACAAAGAGGCTCTTGCTGAGCAACGTCGTCCGTATCATGTTAGTGAAATCGACAAGGCATCTCCTGGAGCTAGGATAATGGAGGATTAATTATGGCATATCACCCTAGAGCTACACCGAATTTCCGAAACTTAGTTGTCCGCCCAATGTGGATTACTTTACGTGCAGGATTACGAACAATCCCATACATTGGACCTCGATTCTTTTCTTCAGGATACCACGGAAAATCCGCAGAAATGTTGGATGATGAAACAATAAGTCGCACAGGCGAAGCATCAGATCGAATATATGCTGCAGATCGAGAAACAAGCCATTTCGTTAAGTCAATTTCACGTCCAGTTACTGTGATGTATCCTTATGAGCGATTGGAAGATTTAGAACCATGGTTATTTGTTCCAAACAATTACAATGGTAGAATAGGGGTTGTTTGGGAAACCTGTACAGCATGCAAAGCGTGTGTCCGAGCCTGTCCAAATGATTGTTTACACATGGAATCAGAGGTCAGAGTGAATGTTTTGGATATGCCAGATGCATCAGAAGAAAATGCTGGATTAAGTTCAGTAGAATTCGTAGAAGGCGGCTATCTTGCTAGGAAAAATGATGATTTTGAAGAGATTGAGAACACTTTTTCCTTAGAAACAGCGCATGAATCTGCACCTCAGCAATATGATTTCGCAGAAATTATTGATTTGAGCGGGAGTACTGCTTCAGTTCGTTGGACTGATTCTGGTAAAACCGAATCTGTCGATTTAGAAGGCATGATTCCTGCTGAACAGGATATTGTCTCAGGCAGAATTGATCTAGGTCGTTGTATGTTCTGTGGGCTTTGTATGGAATCATGCCCATTCAATTCATTCTTTATGACCAATGAATATGATGGAATGTCTGGACTTACACGAGATGACTTGTGGATGGATGCTGCTAGAACTAGAGTTCT
>MDSW01064319.1_pt1 | contig 13065 bp, 14 predicted proteins | sample 811171 | NCBI WGS metagenome assembly MDSW01 (sample SAMN05326641, study PRJNA326480) | marine metagenome | isolation source: seawater | place: Atlantic Ocean: North West | collected 2012 | reverse complement strand
GTGGAAGTGCGGTAACGCATGTAGCTGACCAGTACTAATAGCTCAATTGGCTTGATTTATGCACTGAAAAAAATTTTAAACTATATTCATTTGTATTTATTAAAAATCTTATCTTTTTTAATTAACTGTCTAATTTTTTTTAGATCAGATTTGGTATCGAGACTTATATGTGCTTTTTTAAAATTAACTGTTTTTATTTTGTGACCGTTATCTAATATCCTTAAAAATTCATTAGGTTCTCTTATTTCATTTTTAGAAATTTTTAATTTGACAAACTTTTTTAAAGATTTTTTTTTGAAACCAACAGTAAAAACCACTTTCAGTCTAGTATCATTTTTTGTTATATGAGAAAGTTTGTTTAGAAGGTTTCCAGGCAGGCTTGTCATGGCTGACGATTCTCAGGAAGAGAGAAAATTTCCGAAGAGCTTTTTTAAATTTTGATATCGAAAAAGTAGCCGGATTTACCCATAAAGATGTGGCACGTCTCATGGAAGACGCTGGAATTATTCGACATCGTGGCAAGATAGAAGCAACGATCACAAATGCCCAGAAAGCTTTTCGGTTAATTGATAGATATGGCAGTTTGTCTTCTTTTGTGTGGAGTTTCGAACCAGATAATGCGAAAGCGAATGTGGTTAACGGTGCTCAACTAGTTAGATCAGTTAGTGAGGAGTCGACTCAAATGAGCACAGCTTTAAAGAAATTAGGTTGGAAATTTGTTGGACCAACTACCTGTTATTCTCTGATGCAGGCAAATGGTATTGTCAACGATCACCTTCCCGATTGCTACCGATGGTCGGAAATAGAAGAGTTACGGAGCGTTTTGACACGACCATAAACCGGTTTAATCGATTCGAAGTTGTAGCCATTGGTAAAACTTCGAAATCTAAAGGAACCAGTTAAAAAGATTTCAAAAGCGTATTATCTACAACGTGAACGTTAATGAAATAAATGAGGTCCCTCTCCCGTATGAAGGAGATCGCCAAGCATTTAGTGTCTGTTTCGGATGCGGAGCCCAAAACCAGCAGGGCCTTCGACTAAAGTTTTCTCAGTACATAGATGGCACGATCGAAACCAGGCACAGCGTAGCGTTTCATCATTGTGGCCTTGAGACAGTGGTGCATGGTGGTATCCAAGCGACAATCTTAGATGAAGTAATGGGTGTGGCAGCTCAGACTTCTACCCAAAAATCGAGCTCTGATGCGGCTTGCGTTACGGCAGAAATGCATCTCACATACAGGCGACCTGTGCCTATGTCTCTCGAGGTAGTGGCGCGAGCTAAACTCATCGCAATTGAGGGCAGAGATATTCATGTGTCGGGAGCTATCTATGGTGTAGATGGTGCAGAATTAACGTCTGCCGTATCTCGATGGAGACAGCTGCGACCTTAAAGGCTTTCAATAATTCTTAGTTTGACGAATCCCTAATTCTGTAACTAGGTGGGTCATCGGAATGTCGTGAGATTCCGAAGGCAACTGCTCGAAAATAAGGTTTTCGGTGGTTACTCCGATCATTAGACAGCTTGGGTTCAGTTTCGGGAGTAGCTGATCATAATATCCTGAACCATGACCGAGCCGGTTCCCAAATTCATCGAATGCGATACCGGGGATCAAACTGACGTTGATCTTATCGAGTCCAATTGTTCTCGAGTTTTCTTTCGGTTGTAGGAAGCCGAATCGATGGATTTCAGTCTTTTCGGTAGCAAGGTGCACTGTTAGAGAACCAACTTCTGGGGTTCGAGTAACAGCGAAGTTGCTCCAACCTAAGGCATCGGCGAGAGGGTCCAATGTGATTTCATTTCCGAATGCTCTATAAAAAAGGAAAGTTCCGCGGGTTGTTTTTAGAAACTTTATGAGGTGTTCAATTATTATATCGCCGGAATTTTCTGACCTTGGGCATTGGACAGAACGTAAAGATGTTCGCCAGTCAGATTTACTGGAAAGGTGGGTGAGCGGCGGCAAGTTAACCCCCACTCACGTTTACCTCAGCGTCTGGGCTTAGCTTTACGTCAGCGTCAGGGTTTTGGAGCCAACCATCTGGTAGCGAGACTTTACGAGGTCCTCCGGTGTGGCTTCGCTTAACGCGGACTCCTTCTAAGGGGAGTGTTTGATCGAAGTCAAAGTTGTCAGTAACTGCTTGGAGTTCATCTTTAGAAGAAACGGCGTGAAGAAGACGTCTAGTTTCTTTGCCAACTGGATATCCGGCAACGTACCAGCCAGCATGTTTTCGAAATCTTCGAACAATGCTTTCCTCGGGATCTTCGAAATAAAAGTTTATGAGCTTGTCGAGATGCGTCAGCATGGTAGTGGCTACCAGACCTAATGTAGGTCTGGTATAAGACGGCTCGCGTCCACTTAGTACCGATACTAAGTCGTTGAAAAGCCACGGGCGCCCTAAACAACCGCGACCAATTTCGATCCCTGCGGCACCGGTATGTCTAAGCATTCGTAATGCATCCCAAGGCTCCCAAATGTCACCATTCCCAAAAACTGGGATATCGATGTGCTCAACCAAAAGTCGAATAGCATCCCAGTCGGCATGGTCAGAATAAAGATCGTAAGCAGTTCGTGCGTGAAGAGTAACGCCGACGCACCCCGCATCTTCAGCTATTTTTCCACTATCAAGAAAAGTTAGATGATTGTCGTCGATGCCTTTGCGAAACTTGATCGTGACAGGGACATCTTCAGCTGCGTCTACAGCTGCTTTCACAATGTTGTATAAGAGCTTTCTTTTAGCAGGAATTGCTGCTCCGCCGCCGTTGCGGGTTACTTTAGGAGCGGGGCATCCAAAGTTCATGTCTAAATGATCAATATTGAGGCGTTCTCGAAGTAATCGCACTGAGCGCGTGACGTATTCGGGGTCAGTCCCGTACAGCTGAACAGATCGAATTGGCTCATTTGCGCCAAATTCAGCAAGTTTCCAAGTGAGCGCATTTTCTTCTACAAGGGCTCGGGCTGTGATCATCTGATTGACATATAGACCTGCGCCCCAATCTAAGCAAAGAGAGCGGAAAGGCCAATCAGTAACACCAGCCATGGGAGCAAGAACAACGGGTGTGTCCAAACGGATAGGACCTAGCTCTATAGGTTTGAATTCATTCTCAGCGGCAACAGAAACCCCTTCGTTGAGGGGACTTCGATAGGGACCCGTCATGGTGTCTCTCTGCCAGGAAGAAGTATCCCAAAATCGGAAAGAGTTTCGACAGTTTCAGTAAGAGGAAGCCCCACGACGTTGGTGTAACTACCGCTAATAGAGCGGACTAGGGTGCTGCCAAGGCCTTGGATCGCATATGCACCTGCTTTTCCTGTAAATTCAGCTGTTTGGAGATACCAAGTAATTGTTGCCTTGTCTAACTCGACGAATTCCACGGCAGTGGTAACGAGCAAAGTCTCAACTCTAGATTGCGACTTTATAGTAACGCCGGTATGAACCTCATGAATTTTCCCGGATAGCCTCGTTAACATCTCACAAGCATTTTTTTTGTTAGATGGTTTCCCAAGAATATCTCCGTGAAGGGAGACACATGTATCAGCAGCCAAAATCACAGCCGCGTTGTTGACAGTCTGAGTTGCTGCTTTCTCCGCAGATATACGTTTCACATAAGCAGTTGCTGACTCGAATCGGGAAACTGATTCATCAATGTTGGGGTTGACTGCGCAAAATTTAATTCCGAGAGATTGAAGTAGAGCTTTGCGACGAGGGGAACTTGACGCAAGAGTCAAAAAAGGTTGCACAATTATAGTTTGGCCGGCTGAGCGCTTAGATGCCAAGACAAGGAGCGGAAATTCGTTCTTTTAACGCCGGCGAAAATTAATTAATGTTTCACCGGGCATAAGTCACAGAGCAAAGGTTTGTTGGCGAGGTAAGTTCAATTAGAGCGCGGAAACTTCTCGGGCCGTAGATAGCGTCTGAGCTTGAAGCGGTGTTGATTGCGAGAAACTTTAGCTCCTTAACCTAATTTGAATAATTAGAATTTTATGATTTGTTATTTACTGTTTCAAACCGTTAGCTAATCCGAATAGGAATCGTCTTTAATCTTAAATCCTGTTTACGAAAATCAACTTAGGTTTGATGAGGCAAAGCCCCGAACAATTCGTTACTGTTTGGCCAGTGGAATTCAACTTAGCTCGAATAATTGCAACTATCGCTGAAAAGCAACCTGACCGTGTTGCTCTGATGCATCGAGGAAACGAGATAAAATTTCCGACCTTTGTTGAACGATTCCGCCGTTTAGGTGGAGCTTTCGAATCAGCAGGCTATGGCTGTCGAGTTGAACGGCTGAATTTACAAGGTCATGAGAGTGGTCAAGATCACATTGCTTTGTACCTGAATAACGGTCCTGAATATTTAGAAGCCATGCTGGGTGCATGGTCAGCTCGTGCAGCGACCTTCAACGTCAACCATCGGTACGTATCTGAAGAGCTCAAATATTTATTTGAAGACAGCCAAGCGCGCGTGATCGTAGTTCATTCGATGTATGCGCCTAATTTGCTAGAGATTCTTCCTGACCTTTCCAATATTGAGTTGATAATACAGATCCCAGATGATTCTGGTAATGGGCTTATTCCTGGGGCCATAGATTACGAAACGTTTCTATCTTCTGGTGCGGAGCGTCAGCTCACTGATTGCTCACCGGATGACCTTTATGTCTTGTACACAGGTGGTACTACAGGAATGCCCAAAGGTGTTCTGTGGAGAAATGCTGATTTTTTTGTTGGAGCGCTTGGCGGTTCCAATCGAAAAGAAGGTAGAGAGTACGAGTCATATGAGGAGATAGCCGAGGCAGCCTCGCGAGGGACCCTTCGATGGATGACAAGTGCACCGTTTATGCATGGAGCGGCCCAGTGGATTGCCTTACAAGCCTTGTCAATGGGGCACACCGTGGTGCTTCCTGATGTGACCGACCGCTACGACGCAGCAAGTGTTTTGGAAGCTTGTGACCGTGATGCGGTTGAGTTTCTACAAATTGTTGGTGACGCGTTCGCTCGACCGTTACTAGATGCCGTTGATAGCGGCGCGCCCATCCCAGCAAATTTACGATCGATCATTAGCGGCGGTGCAGTACTAAATGCTGGATTAAAGGCACAGTTGAAAACCACTTTTGAGGGAGTGACAATTCGCGACTCTATAGGTTCGAGCGAAACTGGCGTCCAAGGAAGCAACGTGAGCGGGAAGGGCGAAAAAGTCAGTACTGGTGATTTTGAACCGGCGCCAGGGTCAACAGTTATTAGTGCTGATATGGATCAGAAACTAACTCCAGGAAGTAACGAAGTCGGTTGGTTCGCCATGTCCGGGAGAGTCCCATTGGGATATTTCGGCGATGCAGCTAAGACATCAAAAACTTTTCCAGTGATAGAACAAGTGAGGATGTCAGTACCGGGAGATAGAGCGCGATTACTTTCCGATGGTCGGATTGAGGTCCTCGGGCGTGATTCAGTAACTATTAACTCAGGTGGAGAGAAAATTTTTGCTGAAGAAGTAGAAAACGCGATCAAAGTTCACGAATCTGTATATGACGCAGTGGTGTGCGGTAGACCAAGCGAACGGTGGGGCAATGAAGTAGTAGCAATTGTGCAGCTTGTAAGCGATGGAAGCATAGATAGCGCAGCTTTGATACAACACTGTGAAAATCACATTGCTCGTTACAAGTTACCGAAAGTTGTTAAGTTTGTGAATGAGGTCTTGCGTAGCCCCGCAGGGAAGCCTGATTATCGTTGGGCAACAGCTGTTGCGATTGAAGGCAATACTTGAGCGATTTAGAAGCTGAGCGTCGAGGGATCCAAAAACGTGTAGTACGTGTCTTGCAGCTAGGCGTTATTCCAGGTGGACTAGCGATGACATCGGGCTATGCGGCAGCCGCCTTGCTTGGCAGCGAGATAACCGGCAGTGAGACAAAGGGCGCATTAGCGGCGATGTGTTTGAGCCTTGGGGGAACGCTATTGGGTCTTCCTTTGGGAGTCATCATGGCGCGAAGAGGCCGCCGGCTGGGTCTCACAATCGGATACCTCTCGGGAGCGCTGGGAGGATTTTTGGCTTCGGTAGCAGCATTAACCGGTGCCTACATATTATTAGTGTTAGGGATGGTCCTGATTGGGTCTGGGCAAGCATCAAACTTGGCTGCTCGTTATACCGGCGCCGATCTGGCAAGTGATCAGGACCGGGCTGAGAGTATGAGCCTTGTGATGTGGGCGAATACGGTTGGCTCGGTGCTTGGTCCGACGATAGGGCTTGGTTTAACTTCGCTCGGTTCGGAAAATTCGACGGCCCGATTTGCTTTGCCTTACATTTTCTCGACTGTCTTGTTTTCGATCGCAGCATCCATAATTTTCAAATCATTAAAGCCGGACCCACTGCACATCGCAGCTAAATTCGGAGGGGTAAGTGACATTAAGCCCCCTAGTTTCTCAGCGCTTAAGAAACTTGTCTCTCATCCGACAGCTCGGCTCGGATTGTTGGGCATGATGCTTTCTCAAGCAGTGATGGTTGGTGTAATGACTGTCACCCCGCTTCATATGAAAGACGGGGGGCAATCTACTGCGTTCATCGGGCTAATGATTTCTCTACATATTGTTGGTATGTATGCGTTTTCTCCTCTGGTGGGCAAATTAACAGACCACTTTGGCTGCGAAGTAATGATTGGGCTCGGGGCTTTGATGTTGGCTCTGGGTGCAGAAGTGGCCAGCCACACCAGTGCACCGGACGCAATGGGCCACATTGTTGGACTCTTCTTAGTTGGGGTAGGATGGAATTTCTGTATTGTCGCCGCAGGGTCTTTAATAGTTAGTGCATTTGAACCTGGTATTCGGGTTGCGACTCAGGCAAGCGCTGATGTTCTCATGACTGCCACTGGCGCTACTGCCGGTATTTCTTCAGGTTTGGCAGTTGAACAGCGGAGTTTTCATGATCTTGCTCATTGGGCAATGTTTGTTGGATTAGCGTTAGCAGTTATAACCACTATTTCTGTTGTTCGTCGACAGAAAGTAGTAAAAAATGATGAGGTTCCGGCTACCTGAATAGAGGGAAATAGGAATGACTTTTCACCATGTTGCATATGCAACAAAAGATCTTGAAGCGACTCGTCACTTTTATGAGGACCTTATTGGTTTTCCTTTAATCCACACTGAAGTTGTGGAGACCGGTGATTCTTGGATGAAACATGTCTTCTTTGATTCTGGTGACGAGGAATGTATCGCTTTTTTTGCCTTCGAAAATATGGGCGAGCAAAGCAACTGGGCTTCCGACGTCAGTAGTACAGTTGGATTGCCTATTTGGGTCAATCATGTAGCCTTCAAGGCCTCGAAAGACCAACAAGATCTAACTCGAGCACGAATGGAAATAGAAGGAATTTCGCCAATCATGGATTTAGATCATGGCTGGTGTGCATCGTTATATTACTTAGATCCTAACGGAGTGCTTGTTGAGCTCTGTCGAGACACTCCCGGAATCATTCGAGATGAGAAGACCGCTCGACGGCTGTTAAGCAGACCAATTGGGCAGAAAGAATAGAGTGTTGACCGTTGCCCGAGAATTTGTCGGATTAGAATCACCAATAATTGGCCGCTCGGGCGCTGGAGGGCATCCATGCCAAGGCATCTATTACCGTCCCAGCGAGCTGCAACCTAAGGTCGCTGTCATCGCTACTCATTACAATATTGATTTTAGTGAGCATTATTTAGCTGAATACTGTGCAAAGAGAGGACTCGGGTTCCTTGGATGGAACACCCGATTTCGAGGCGCAGAACCTTACTTCCTACTTGATCATGCGGTTGCCGAAATTGGTGTTGGGATTCGTTGGTTACGCGAGGTTAAGAAAGTAGAAATAATAGTCTTGTTAGGAAACTCTGGTGGCGGGTCTCTGATGGCTGCTTATCAGTCGCAGGCAGTAGATCCAAATTTAAAGCCTGAGTATGGTAGGAAGAACATCGTTGACTCCGCTTACAACTTGTTGCCAGCTGATCTTTATATATCGCTAACTGCGCACCCCGGGCGACCGACCGTTCTAACTAATTGGATGGATCCATCTATCTCAGATGAAAATGATCCGTTAAGTCTGGATGTAAGTTTAGATCCTTTTTCGGAATCGAGAGAAATGCCATTTACCGTCTCTTTCATCGCTTCGTATCGCAAAGGACAAAGGGCACGCAATGAACGCATAAGTCAATGGTGTAGAGATGAGCTTGATCGGCTATCAGAACAAAGAGCCCAAGATCGACTTTTTACAACAAGCCGCTTATGGGCAGACCTGAGGATGATCGATGGAAACATAGACCCAAGCCAGAGAGAAACACCAAGTTGTTATCTAGGAGATCCGCGAAAAGCTAACTACGGTGTTTATGGAGTGGGCACGGTAAGCACCTGTCGAACCTGGCTTTCAATGTGGAGTCTAAGAGATTCTCAATGTAGCGCAGAGAGTCACTTAGCACGGATTAAATTGCCGACCTTGGTGATTGATGCAGATCGAGATACGGGCGTATACCCTAGCGATACAGCCACCATTATCGAAAACTTGGCATCAGAGGACCTGACAGCAGCTACTTTCCATACTGATCATTACCTTTTAGATGGCAAAAAAACTAGGGACTCTGTAGCTGATCTAATTACTGATTGGATTAAATCTCACTGCTAATCTTGGAAAAGGCTATTTAAGGCATCTGGCATAGACGATGAGTCTGGCGACGCTACAGCTTTGATCCGAGAAAGGTATGAAACTGAAATAAAGTCATGAAGAATGGCTCCTGTGTCAGACATTGCTGGAAGCTCTTTGAGAACAGCATCTGCCCAAGTCATATCGACCGTGTATGCATCAGGATCTGTTGGAACTCCTTGAAGCTCAATCTTGCTAATACCTCGAGGTGGCTCTTCTCCCAGTTCAGTAAATTTCCATCCGTTCATTTCAGAAATTTCCAAATTCGGTACGTTTAAATTCACTACAGGGGTGTCTAAATGAATATCAGAAGTCATAGCTTCAAAAACATGACCTGCAACTTGCGCAGCGGAATGCCATTTTTGGCCAACAATCGCGTCTGTCCACGATTGATTCTCCGTCCCGAGTCCCCTAACACTTTGACTAACCGCTAACCCTGGGATACCTGCATTTCTGCCTGTCAACGTGGCGCCAACTGTTCCGGAATGGTAAACCGAGCGACCGACATTAGCGCCAGGGTTGATTCCAGAAACGATGAAATCTATTTCTCCGAAAGTGCCTAATCGCGCAAACATTGCGCACAAAGCTGGAGGACCAGCGACCGTCCAAACTTCGCTGAGACCTCCAATCTTGCGACGTCTCACTTCAGGGCTAGTTAGATGTATCGGTCCCAGCGCAGCTCCTGCACCGGAGTACTCACTATCGGGAGCTACGACTATTACTTCACCGAACCCGGTCATATGATGAGCGAGCACGTGTAGACCTTCTGAGTCGATCCCATCGTCATTTGTCACCAAAATCTTCACGCAGTTAACATAGCTGGTGTAGGAAAATAAGTGATTGTTTGCAGCTAACTGAAAGGCAATAGAACCACTTACTCGATGAGTCGGGCCGGGAAACCACCTTTCGATATTGGACTCCAACGTTCGACAGACAACTCAAGCAACACTTTGCCTTGCTTAACCATTGCTGATCTGTACTCTCCCCAGTCAGGGTGTTCGCCACTAATAACTTTAAAGTATTCGCAAAGCCCATCAAGGGCCGCAGGTAGATCGAGCACTTCAATATTTCCATCAACTTGAACCCATTCAGAGTTAAATTCTTCTCCCATCACACATATAGAAGCCTCTGAATTACGCCTAGCGTTACTAACTTTAACTCGTTCTGGGTAGCTAGAAATTAGAATTTTACCGCTGGAGCTAACGCCCATAGTGACTAATGACATCTGAGGTCTTTTGTCTTGTCGTTGAGTAGAAAGGATGCCTTTGTGGCGAGGTCGAATAAAATTAAGCAATTCGTCTCGCTCAACGCTTCTGTTGGTGGCAATATTTCGAGTCATGGGCACTCACAATATAACCAGTACGAAAGTAGTGCGAATGTTGCACACTTCTGACGTCCATATTGGATACGTTAAAGGCCCGGGTCTCGAACACCGAGCTGTTTGCCAATGTGTCGCACAAGCCCTAGCGATAACAGCGGTAAATTATAACGTTGATGTGATATTGGTCGCAGGTGATCTATTTGATCATGGCCGACTTGAGAGCGAAGTCGTTTTAGAAACCTTAGAGATTCTAACGAAAACTGAAATACCGGTAGTAATTATTCCGGGTAATCATGATGTGCACGACCAGGGTTCACTCTGGGAGCGTTGCCATGAAGAAGTCTCTCGTTCGGGAGTTCTATTGTTACAAGACATGGAAGGATCTCAGCTGGAATTACTAGGCGGGGATTTGACGATCTGGGGACGCGCGATGGCTGAGCATGAGCCCGGTTATAGACCATTAAGCAACTCTCCGAAAAGACCAACTAGCGGTTGGTACGTCGTAGCAGGGCACGGACATTTGAACTTGACTAGTGATGACGCACATCGATCTTCGCCGATTACATATCAAGAGATTCGAGATACTGACGCAGATTATGTGGCGCTAGGTCATTGGCATGTGCTGACTGATGCTAGTTACGAGGGAGTGAAGGCCTGGTATCCTGGAGCGCCGATGGGTAAACCTGGTAACGGGTCAGCGAATTTAATTGTGTTTGGTGAATCTGTTTCGGTCGAGTGTGTGGCGGTAAAGCCGTCTGAGCAAGGTTGCTAAGGTCGTAACGTTTTATTGCTCCTCGATTGTGGCAATTCTACTTGTCAAATGTTCATAATTTTCCATAAGTTTCGCAGCTTGTTTGCTTGTCTCTTCATGTTCTCTGGTCAGAGCCCGAAGAACTTCTGCATCCTCGTAGGTCTTTGGATCTGCGAGTTGCGTTTGAATTTCAGTTACTCTTTTCTCCGCCTTTTCCCAATTCATTTCAACTCGATCGAGTTGCTTTTTCAGGTCCCTTGTTGCCTGGTGACGCTCATTTCTATGCTCTGCAGCAGATCTACGTTCTTGTTTCACGGGAGCCGTTTTTGTTTTACGCGAATGACTACTACTGGACCTTGAAGGCGTATTTGATGAATTACCTGGACGAAGTAACTCCTCTTCGACGCCTTGATGCCAAGTCGCTCGGCCATCACGAACAACAATCAGTGCGTCCGCCACATTTCGAATGAGGTGACGGTCGTGAGTCACAAGCAGAACAGTCCCAGGGTAGACAGATAGAGCATCTTCTAGAAGATCGCAGCTGGGTAAATCAAGATGATTTGTGGGTTCGTCTAAGATTAAAAGATTTACAGGGTTAGCCATCACTTCTGCTAGGGCGAGTCTGGTCCTTTCACCACCAGAAAGATCTGCGATTCTGCGATCAACCATTTCGCCACGAAAACCGAATCCGCCGAGAATGGTGCGAAGATTACGAGTACCAGGATCACCGATTGATGACTTGAATTCGGCCAGCACTGTATTATCCAAGTCCATCACTTCGGTGAGGTGTTGAGAAAACGTTGCGTAGTCAACGTTGTTGCCTAATTCGACTTTTCCATAAGATGCAGAGAGTTCACCGGTCAGTAGCTTCAAAAGTGTTGTTTTTCCAGCACCATTTGGGCCCACGAGAGCAATTTTGTTACCTCTTTCAATGACAAAACTAAGATTGCCGAGTACAGCTTTTCCGTCGTAACCGACCGACGCATCTGTTATCTCTGCCACGATTCGCGAAGACCGCTGAGGCGAAGGAAACTCAAAACGTGCTTTAAGCTCTTTTTTTTCAGGGACCTTAATCCGATCAATTTTTTCAAGAGCTTTTACTCGACTCTGAACTTGTCTTGCCTTGGTCGCCTTATATCGAAAGCGTTCAATAAATTTTTCTGTGTGCGCTAGCCTGCGAGATTGCTGTGCAGCGGCCGCTTCTATCTGCGCCAGACGTTCTTCTCGAGCGATTACGAACTCAGCGAATCCACCGACATATTCATGACTGCCGTTGCTGTCGATTTCGATAACTCGATTAGCTACGTTGTCTATGAAGTCTCGGTCGTGACTAACAAATAGTAGAGAGCCATGCCAATCGGAAAGTTGATCTTCCAACCACGCCACCGAGTCGACATCAAGATGGTTTGTAGGTTCGTCAAGAATCAGAATATCCGGGCGCGACAATAGAAGGCGAGCAAGAGATACTCTCATTCGCCATCCGCCCGATAGCTCTCGGACCTGGCGGTCTGTGCTATCTCCGCTAAACCCTAGGCCGGCAAGAACGCGATGAGCCTCGGCTTCTATCGAGTAACCACCTAATTGCTGAAAGCGAGATTGGACTTCACCGTACTCAGCAAGGATTCGCTCATGGTCTGACGTGTCGGGCGAACCTAGCTGAAGTTCCAATTTACTCAGCTTGCTGGCAGCTTCATTTATTTGCTTGGCCCCTTCAAGCGTAACTGCAAGAATTGTGCCATTTAGCTCATCATCGAGTTCTTGCGGTAAGTATCCAATTGTCATCTCTTTTGGTCGGTGCACCTGACCGCTATCAGGTTCTCTGCTCCCAATTAAAATTTCAATTAGCGTTGTTTTACCTACACCGTTGCCGCCGACCAGAGCGATTCGGCGTCCGCTTGACAGCTGAATGCTGACGTCGCGAAACAGTGTCCTAGGTTCATATTTTTTTGTCAGACCAGTGGCGGTTAGCACGTCTGAGAACCCTACCGGTGAGGACCGCTAGAGATACGTTCTTTCGGTGACTTAGGCGCAACAATGAATGCTGCGGCAACCATGGTACATAGCGGAATTATTGACAATAGCGCGTTGAGCTGGCTGTAGGAGGCTGTCAGATTAAACCCGACTGCTATCACGAGCGGCCCGATAGCAGAAGCTCCCACGCCAAATGCGGTAGCCACCCCTCTAATTGCGCCGATGTTGGCGGTACCGAACCATTTAGGGTACAGAACCGATGTTAGGGCTCGAATTGAGCCACCATTAACCCCTAGAAGAAGAGAATACAAAGCCGCTGTAAATCCTGGGCTAACCGATAAATATGAGATGTGGGCTGCAGCCAGAGAAAATTGACAG
>MDSW01020554.1_pt1 | contig 13065 bp, 12 predicted proteins | sample 811171 | NCBI WGS metagenome assembly MDSW01 (sample SAMN05326641, study PRJNA326480) | marine metagenome | isolation source: seawater | place: Atlantic Ocean: North West | collected 2012 | reverse complement strand
GATTAAAATATTTTTTATATTCTTTTCTTTACTATTCAAGAAACCAATAATTAAAATTTTGATAATTCTTGTTTTTCCAAAAATATATATATTTTTTTTTAACTCAGTGCTGAAAAAAGATTTATTATTATAAGAGTTTAAAAAACCCTTAGCGATAATAGCAAATTCTTTTCTTAAATGATTAGTTACATTATATTTATGACAAAAATAATCATGATTATTCTTTTCACCTATAAGCAATACCGCTAATAAAAATTCCTGATCAATTTTTAAATATTCAGGAATCATTTTAATTTTTTTTAAACGATCTAAATATAATAATTCTGGAAAAACCAAATTGATTATTTCTTTCAAATTTGATCTATTATTTATTTCTAAAAAATTTCCTAAATTCAGAATTTTCATTAACTCAGAAAATAGTCTTTCTTTTGAAATTTTTTTTATACCGTTAAGATTAAGTTTGATAACTTTAATTGTACTTTCATCAGAATTTTTTTCATACTGTAAAGAAAATCTTATATATCGAATTATTCTTAGATAATCTTCTTCGATTCTTTTTGACGGATCACCAATAAATTTAATTATTCCATTTTCAAGATCTTTTGTACCTGATTGAGGGTCAAATATTTTTCCTTTTCTATTCATATAAATCGAATTAATAGTAAAGTCTCTTCGTTTGGAGTCCTCCACCCAATCATCTATTTTTTCTATTTCTGCAAAACGTCCATCAGTTTTTATATCTTTTCTTAACACCGTAAGTTCAAATTTTTTACCTTCCCTAACCAATGTGATTGAGCCATGCTTCAAACCTGTTTCAATTAGTTTATATTTTGAGCCTAAGAAAATTTTTTTTAACTCTTTAGGGGAATAAATAGTCGCTATATCGATATCATCAACTGTTTCATTTCTTAGATGTTTTCTTACACAACCACCAACAAACATTGCAGAGTTTAATTTTGACTCATTCTGATTTTGAAGAATGCTCATTAACTCACTTGTTTCCTTTTTCTTGTAAAAAGGAAAAAGCTTATTTTTTAGTGTCGAGAAAATTTTTAAATGATTTATTATGTTTTTCATTTATTTGGCTGGGGCACTAGGATTCGAACCTAGGATGGCGGTACCAAAAACCGCTGCCTTACCGCTTGGCTATGCCCCAATTCCATTAGCTTGATATATCATAATTATAAAAAATTAAATAGGTTTTGTAACCACACTCCAGAATTTTGGATATTTTTTTTTTATTTTTATTAAGCCTTTTTTAGCCGCATTTTCAGTTTTAAAAACAGCAAAGCAAATAGACCCGGATCCTGTGACTCTAGAAAATTGAGATAATTTTAAGTTACTTAAGTCCAATAAAATTTTTTTTATTTTTGGATGCTCTCTTTCTACTATGTCCTGGAGATCATTTCGATCATTTGAGATAAGGTTTAAATATGTTTCATTGTTACGAATTTTCGAAAAGTTTATTTTATATGGACTGCTAAACTTTTTTACTTTCGAATATATTAATCTTGTTGAACATCTCATACCGTGAGGAAAAACAAGTAAAAAAAATAACTTTAGTTTAAGTCTACATTTTAAAACGCTGTATAAACTGTTTTGAAATAAAAATTTAGACTCGAATAACCTTAGATCACTACCGATCTTTTCTTGAAAAAATTTTTTTTGATTTAAGCTTAAATTTCTTTTTATAAGTTTTTTAATAATAAAAAATGCGTTACCTGTACCTCCTCCTAATCCGGAGTAAACTGGGATATTTTTAGTGATGGTTATTTTGTAATAATTCTTAATGAGATTCTTTTTTCTTAGAAAATTGAGAGTTTTTATCACTGTATTATTTTTTTTATTTACTTCTTTTTTAAATTTTCCAACAAAATTTATTACATCTGCATGCCCTTTTAATTTTTTCACTTTTATTTTGTCGAACAAATTGATTTTAACAACATTAGATTGAATATTATGAAGACCGCTTTTTCTTTTTGATAGTACTCTAAGAGAGAGATTAAGTTTTGAATATGATCTAAAAATCATTTTACAGATGTGTTTTTAATCCATTAATAAGTTTCTTATTAATTCTATCCTTTAGATCATTTTCGGTATCATCAAATTTTAGGACATTGCTCCAATAATATCTGGCTTGAATTTTTTCTCCGATCATCCACAAAGAGTCTCCGTAATGATCGTTAACGACTGGATCTCTTGGCATTAAAGTGACAGCGATCTGGAGGTATTTTTTTGCGACTTCAAATTTTTTAAGTTTAAAATATGCCCATCCAAGTGAGTCTATTATATATCCATTATTTTGTCTTAAATTGTTTGCTTTTTCTAGCATCTTTAAAGACTCATCTATTTTTAAATCCCTTTCTATCCAAGAGTAAGCAAGATAATTTAAAACGTATGCTTGATTGGGTTTTGATTTTAATGAATTTAAAAAATCTTTCTCAGCTTTATCCCAATCACCTACTCTTTCATAACAAATTCCTCTTCCATCAGTTGACCGAGAATATAAATCGTGTTTTTTATCAATCATATTTAAAACTTTAGAATAATATTTTATACCCTCTTTATATTTTTGATTGTTTTTTAAAAATAAAGCATAATCAAATGTTTTATATTCGTCAGGAAATTTAAAAGACTCATATGCTTTTTTTACAAAGTTAAGTGCTTTATCATTTTTATCTTGTTCATTTAAAATAATTCCTATTTGTTTAGAGCTGTACCATTTATACTCAGACCCGTAGCTACTTAATTTAATGTAAATATTTTTTGCTTTTTCAAAATTTTTTGAAAGATAGAAATTTTCTGCCTGAAGGGTTTCAAAAGAAATAAAGTTAGAGTTTAAAAAAATAGCGAAACTTAAATAAAAATTTGACTCATAAATTAGAGATCTTGAGGATAAGGCATTAGCAATGATATAGAAAATCTCACTTGTGATATGGGATAAATTTTTACAATTAAACTTATTCTTAAAATTTTGCGTAGTATTTAATCTTATGTCTTTTTTAAATTGTTTTATGAGAAGATTTTCTGGGTTTTTCATTAATGAAAGATCAATAATTTTTTTTGCCTCATTTATTTTTTTTTGATTAAATAAGTAATTAGCATAAAAAAAGTAGTATCTAGAAAAATCTGTTGTTTGCTCATTTAAAAGATTATCAAAGGCATCGTTTGTTTTTGAGGTGGTATAATAACAATTTAAAAAAGCTTTTTGGATTTTATTTATATTATTAAATTTACTATTACCTTTTTCAAATATCTTTTGTGCTTCAAAATAATCAAGCTGATGAATTGACGACCAAGAGAATAATAGTTCGGCTAAGTAATTTTGAAGGGGGGTATTTGTCTTTATGCTTCTTAAATTTGAAAAATATTGGGTTGCGATTTTATAATCTTTATTTTTTAGGTTATAAACCCCGATTACGAGGTCACTCTCAAAATTATTCATCTCTTTTTTTTCAAGTTTTTTTGAAAATTTCACAGCCTCATTAACTCTTTGAAGGTTTATAAGTGAGTACAAATAAGCTTTAGAGTAAGACCCGTGGTCTTTTTCTAATCCTTCAAGTTGTCTTAAAAATTTGAAAGAATTTTCATAGTCATTATCATTTAAGGAAATTAGTCCTGAAAAATAATCAGAAACTTTTTCGCTGTTATAAATTTTATTTATATCTTTGGAAAAAGCATTGCTTTTTATAGTGATGAATAGGAAAATTTGTACTATAAATATTAAAAAATAGGGTCTTAGATAAATCATTTTATGAGTATTAAAATTAATACCAAAATTATAAAATTAATGAAATACTATAGTTACATTAATCACAAATTTTTTTACAGTAATAAAGCAATTAATAGGTATGATTTCAAAGATTACAGCATAAAAGCAGATATTCAAAAAGAGCTTGAGAAATTAAAATTAGATATTTCTAAGATAGGTAATTGTGAACTTAAAAATAACGCAACTAACTTAGTTTTTGCTGATGGAAATCCAAATTCAAAAATTTTAATTATAGGTGAAGGTCCCGGGGCTAACGAAGATATTGAGGGATTGCCTTTTGTTGGTCGAGCAGGAAAATTGCTAGATAAAATGCTTGGTTCAATAGGTCTTAATAGGAAGAATGTTTACATCACAAATGTAGTGAATTATAGACCACCTGAAAATAGAAAACCAACTGAATTGGAAATAAATAGATATTTGCCATTTTTATTTAAACATATTGAAATCATAAATCCTAAAATTTTAATTCTTTTAGGTAGCACTGCTCTCAATGCAATAATTGGTGATAAAGTGGTAATATCTAAAGCAAGAGGGAAATGGTATAAAAAGAAAATAGGTTCTTTAATTATTGATGTAATCCCCTCTTTCCATCCTGCCTTTTTAATGAGACAGCCTGAACAAAAAAAATTGGCTTGGGTTGACCTTAAAATGGTAAGAGAAAAAATTAAAAACCTAAAAATAAAAATTGTATAAAAAAAATTTAATTGCTGGAGTAGATGAGGTTGGAAGAGGTAGCTTAGCTGGCCCAGTAGTAGCAGCAGCTGTTATATTTAAAAATAGCCATATGATAAATGGAATAAGGGACTCTAAAAAAATAAGCTTTAAATCGAGAAATTATCTTGCTCGTTTGATCAAAAAAAACTCTTACTTTGGTATTGGTGTGGCTTCGGTAAAAGAGATACAAAAATACAATATTCTGGGCGCATCATTACTTTCAATGACAAGAGCTTTAAAAAAACTTTCAAAAAAACCTGGGCTTATTCTTGTTGATGGCAATGTTGTCCCAAAAGGCCTAAAAAATTGTAGAGCAATCGTAAAGGGTGATGAAAAAGTGAAATGTATCAGTGCAGCGTCAATTATTGCTAAATGTTTTAGGGATAAATTAATGATCAAAATGTCAAAAAAATTTACAAAATATAGGTTTGAAAAAAATTTTGGATATGGGACGCATGAGCATTTAAAATCCTTAAAAAGATATGGAGTAACAACAATACATAGAAAAAATTTTAGACCGATACACCACATCTTGTTTAAAAATAAAAAAAAATCATAAAATAAATTTCACGTAAAAACATTTGACCTTAGATTCTATTTAGAGTTGAATCTATTAAATGTCGAATTTTTTAAACCAGATAATTAATGGTAATTGTTTAGAGGAATTAAAAAAAATTCCAGATAAAACTTTTGATCTTATTTTTGCTGATCCTCCATACAACTTACAAATTGGAAAGGACTTAAAAAGACCAGACTCAAGCCAAGTTAAAGGAGTTCATGAAGACTGGGACAAGTTTTCAAGCTTTAATAGCTACGATAAGTTTTGTAAAAAATGGTTAATTGAATGTAGAAGAATTTTGAAAAATAACGGAAGTATTTGGGTTATAGGATCTTACCATAATGTACATCGATTAGGTTACCTCCTACAGAATTTAGATTATTGGCTGCTAAACGATGTAATTTGGAGAAAAAATAATCCAATGCCAAATTTTAAAGGAACCAGGTTTACGAATGCACATGAAACACTGATTTGGGCCTCTAAAAGTAAAAGTTCAAAATATACTTTTAATTATAACTCATTATAATGCTTTAACGATGATATTCAAATGCGGTCGGATTGGACTCTACCAATCTGTAGCGGTAAAGAGAGATTAAAAAAGAATGGAAAAAAAATTCACTCAACGCAAAAACCAGAGGCACTGCTTCATAGGATACTCCTAGCTACCACAAAAAAAAATGATAACATACTAGATCCATTTTTAGGCACCGGCACGACAGCAGTTGTAGCCAAAAAATTAGGTAGGAATTACTTTGGAATAGAAAAAGATAAAATTTACTTTAATTCTGCAAAAAAAAGAATTTTTCAAACGAACGTGATTGAAGACACATACTTGGATACAATTGAAAATAATAAAGCAAAACCAAGAATACCATTTGGCTCACTAGTAGAACTAGGTATTTTAAAACCTGGCACGACATTATTTGATCCAAAAAAAAGGATAAATGTAAAAATAATGGCTGATGGAAGCATTAAATATAAAAAAGATGAGGGTTCAATACATAAAATTGCTGCAAAAATTATGGGTACTGAAAGTTACAATGGTTGGACTTACTGGCATTGTGATATAAATGGATCCATTGTGGTAATAGACACTTTAAGACAAAAATTTCTCTCGTCAAAACAACTTTAGTTTTTATAAATCTCACCAAGATACTTTTTAATAAAAAAATTTTTATTTACTAAAAATTTAATTAAAAAATTTCTTACTTTTTGAAAAAAAGGGTTTGAAATATGAAAAAAAATGAAATTTAAATTTGCTCTTCTTTTAACTTTTTTTACTCGCTCTAACCTTTTTGTATAATATTGATTTGATATATCAATTTTTTGATTATTTAATAAATTAAACAACTCATAAGCACTTTCTATCGATTGTCCAGCGCCTTGAGCAAAGGTTGGTAAAAAACCATTAAAAGCGTCCCCAATATAAAAAACTTTTTTATTTGTAGAGGGAAATATTCTTTTTGATGAGTATAAGGGCCAAGAGATAAAATCACTATTAAATAAACTTTTAAGATTTTTATTTTGCTTTAAAACAACTTTTTCTATTAAAGAATTTACATTATTTTGATCAAATTTTTTAGATCTAATTACGCAAACAAAATTCATTGCTTTCGCTTTGTTCACTGGATAAAAAACAAGATGAGTGTTTGCTCCCATAAGTAGAGTAATATTATTTTTATTTATATCTAATTCAGGAAGAGAATCAAAAATTAATCTTATTGCTAGAGCTTTGTTAAATTTTGGTGGATTTTTTTTTTTTTCAAAAAAAGATTTGGTATTTGAAAAAATACCGTCAGCACCAACAACATAATCGACAAGATCATTTGTGTTATCATTAAATTTTATAAGAATTTTGTCTTTAATTTCAGAAACCTCTTTTATTTCTTTATTAAAATAAAGGTAATTCGTGTAAACACTTTTGTTTAAAAATTCAATCAAAGTTGATCTTTTTAATGTTGTGTATTTTGTCTTTTTTTCATTGAATTGATCAAGTTTAAGTTGAGTTATATTTTCATTTTTTAAAGTTTTAAAATCTAATGTTTCTGGGTTAAAAGTATTCTCAATTTTTATTTTTTGAAAATCTATCTTATTCAAAATTTTTACACTATTTGTAGAAAGCTGTATTCCAAATCCCTCTTCTACTGGTAGGCTTTCATTCCTTTCATAAACTTTAAATTCATGTTTTGAGAATTTTTTTAGGAAATTCGCTAAAGTAAGTCCTGCTATACCTGCTCCAATAATTGCAATTTTTTTCTTCATTAATATATGAGTGAAATTTGTTTAATTATTTTTTTTGTAAAAGTTGGCAAAAATATTTTGTTATTACCAAGTGAATACCATGAAAATTTTTGAGGTTTTTTTTCTGAAAACTTGTAATACAGATTTATGTTTAGTTTTTTATTTGATATTAAATTTTTGTAATTTTTTAATAATATCCAATTCCCTTTTTTATCATACTTACTTTTTTTTCGTTCTTCAATCATAGGTAAACTGAATTTTTTCAAAAAATTAAGTTTATGATTTTTTGATAATGCGATTTGTTTCCTTTTATTAACCAAACAATAAATATCGTAATGTAAATTTTTCATTATCTTTTTTTGAATTTTAATATTCTTCTTTTTTGATTTATAGAAACTACATTCTTTATTTAAAAAACAATTTTTACAAATTGGATTTTTTGGCTTACATATCAATGCGCCAAATTCCATAAGAGCTTCAACATAATCTGAACTTCTATCTGGACTAATAAGATATTTTTTGTTTTTTAAAATAAATCTATCAATAATTTTTTTTTCTGTTATATCAAGATTGAATTTTCTAGCAAAAACTCTTTTGACATTACCGTCTAGAGCTATTGTCGGTAAATTATAGACTAAAGCCAACAAAGCATTAGCTGTGTAATCTCCAATTCCTGGGAGTTCTTTCATTTCATCTAAATTTTTGGGAAGTTTATTTTGTAATTTATTAACGATAATTTTAGAGGTCGCTAATAAATTTTTTGCTCTTCTATAATACCCTAATCCCTCCCATAGTTTGAGAACTTCTTTTTCTGATGCTTGAGATAAATCTTCTAAATTTTTAAATTTTTTGGTAAATTTCTTGAAATACGGTAATACTGTTTTCACTTGAGTTTGCTGAAGCATAAATTCACTTAAAAGACGATAATAAAGCCTTTTTCGCGAATTTTTGCTAACACGCCAAGGTAAGATGCGCTTGTTATTATCATACCATGCCAGAAATTTTTTTGTTAAGTTGTCATTTAAATGCATAAAAAAAATAACTTTAATAAAAACAAGAATTACATACAAGGATTGAGGCCAATTGCAAATTTAATTCCAAAGGATTTAAAAAGAATTATTAAAAAAGGTGGCTATAATTTCAATACCCTTGTTGATAAATGGACCGTAATTGTTGGTAAAGAAATTTCATCCTGTTCTTACCCAATTGATTTAAAAATTGGAAGGGACCTTAAGAATGGCACTGTTTTTTTAAACGTTCAACACGGTAAAGAAGTTGATATTGAATATAACAAAAAAAATATTATTGATAAAATAAATAGTTTTTTTGGTTACAATTACATCAACAAAATTAACCTCAAAATTATTCAAGAGAAGCAAGTTTTAAAAAAAACTACCTCGAATAAAAATAAAAGATATGTTTTAAAAGAAAAGCAACTTAATATTAGTAACATTGAGTTTCGAAAAAAAATAGAAAATCTGGTAAAGGCATATAATGAGAATGATAAATAGAAAAATTTCAATATTATTTTTTTTCCTAGCTTTTTTGATTTTTCAGAATAAAACACATGCTATAGAAATTGGAAGTAATGAGGCAAAGGTGAAAATAAAAGTTTTTTCGTCTCTTACATGTCCCCATTGTGCAACTTTTCATTTAAAGGTGTTTGATAAACTCAAAAAAAATTTTATAGATAAAAATAAAGTTCAATTTTTACATATTGCTTTTCCTCTTGATCTAGCGGCGTTAAATGGAGAAAAGTTATTGAGATGCACTAATGATGACGAGAAGATTTTTAAATTTTTAGGGGATATTTATAAAAAACAAAATTCTTGGGCCACTGGATCTGATATTAATAAGATTAATGAATCGTTAATTAAAATTGGGGTTGTAAATGGGCTTGAAGTATCAAAAATGAAAAGTTGTATTGAAAGTGAAAAACTTCAAGAAATAGTATTACAGGAAAGAATTGATGCACAAAAAAAATATAAAATTACCTCAACCCCAACAATTTTTATAAATGAAAAAAAATATGAGGGAGCTCATGATTACCAAATTATCATGAAAACGATAGAAAAACTTTTATAGCTTTATGAAATTTAAGAAACTAGAATTGACCGGATTCAAATCTTTTTTTGATAAAACTACTTTTATGATCGAGGAAGGTTTAACAGGTATAGTAGGACCTAATGGATGTGGTAAATCTAATATTGTTGAGTCTTTAAGATGGTGCATGGGTGAAACCTCTGCGAAAAGTATAAGAGGATCAGGAATGGAAGATGTGATATTTTCTGGAACCTCAAGTAGACCATCAAAAAATATTTCAGAGGTAAAACTTACAATACAAAATGATGAGAAGGATGGTCCAGTCCAGTTTAGTCAATTTGATGAAATCACAGTTATGAGAAGAATAGAGCGTGACAAGGGTTCAAAATATTTCATAAATGATAAGGAGGTAAGAGCAAAAGATGCTCAAACCTTTTTTGCTGACTTGTCTACTGGTGCACACTCACCTTCACTGATTAGCCAGGGTAAGATTGGCCAATTAGTAACCTCAAAACCTGTAGAGCGTAGAGCAATTTTAGAGGAAGCAGCAGGCATTTCTGGTATTCATGCTAGAAGACAAGAAGCTGAATTAAGACTAAATGCTGCTGAAAATAACTTAAAAAGGGCAGATGAGCTTAAAAAACAACAGGAGAGACAATTAGAAAATTTAAAAAAGCAAGCTGAGGAAGCAACAAAGTATAAAGAAATTTCAAAAGAAATAAGAAAAATAGAGGCAGGTTTATATTTCTTAAAACTTAAAGAAATAGAAAAGAACAAAAAAAATGTAAGAGAAAAGCTTAGTGAGCTTGAAGATGAAATTAGTGCTGTAAAAATTGACCTTAACCACAATAATTCAATTCTTGAAGATGAGAATAAAAGACTAGCGCCCTTGAGAGATAAAAAATTAGAAAATCTTGCAAAATTACAAAAACTTAATCTTGATATGACAAACTTGCAAGAGGAGGAAAAGCGTTTTAAAGAAATAAAATTAAAACTCCAAAAATCCTTGAGCACACTGGAGTCCGATCTCGAGAGGGAAAAAAGTATATCAATGGACTCGAATTTGAATGAAAAAAGAATACTTGAAGAAAAAAACGAACTCTTAAAAACTGAAAAAGAAATTTACGAAACTGAGTCAAGATCTAACAAAGAGTTAGACCTAGCCAAACAGGAGTTAAGAGACTTACAACATGGGCTTGAAAATAAAATTAGAAATATTGAAAATTTAATTGATGAAGAGAAAAAAATAACTAAAGAAAATTTTCATGAGCTTAAGAATATAATTGAAAAAATTACTATAGCTCAGGAGAAATATGCTATTTCTTTTGGAAAAAATGATACTTTGCGAAATGACTCGATAAAAAGAAAAGAAAGAATAAAAAATATAGATATAGAATTAGAAAATTGGATAAATCTTAAGTCGAACTCTGAAAAAATGATTTATGAATTAAATGAAAGAAAGACAAAAGTACAAAGTGAATTTGATGAAAACCAAAAGAACCCTGAAAAATTAGCTACGAATAAAGGTCAGTACATTCAAAATTTAGAAGATACTAAAAAAAGAGATCAAGAATTAAGCCAAGAATTACTAGACTCAGAAAAAAAATTTAATACCGTTAATCAGAACATAAGCGAAATACAAGAGAAGCTTTCAACTTTAAGAGAAAATAAAGCAAGAAATGAAGCCACATTAGAAGGAATAGAGAACCGGAAAAAAGATTTACTCTATTCAGTAAGAAATGAAATTGGAATTGAGAATGAAGATACTATTTTGAAATCCAGCGATTTAATAAATTTAGAGAGTGATGAGCTTCCAAGTTTAGAGGACCAGGCTTTAAAAGTAGATAAAATCAAGAAGCAAAGAGAAGCTCTTGGTTCAGTAAATCTTAGAGCTGACGAAGAAACTAAAAAATATCAGGATGAAATAAAAAAAATGGAAGATGATAGAGCAGATCTTTACTCGGCTATTGTAAAATTAAAAACAAGTATTGATGAATTAAATCAAAAAGGAAGGGAGAGACTTTTAGATGCATTTTCTAAAGTCAATAGAAAATTTAATGAGGTTTACACAAAATTATTTAGCGGAGGCAGTGCAAAGCTTGAGTTGGTAGACTCTGATGACCCGCTTGAAGCTGGTTTAGAAATGTTTGTTTCACCGCCTGGAAAAAGACTTCAGTCTATAACGCTCTTATCTGGAGGAGAGCAGGCTTTGACGGCTTTATCACTAATTTTTGCAGTTTTTTTGGTTAACCCTTCGCCTATTTGTGTTTTAGACGAAGTTGATGCTCCCTTAGATGACGCTAATGTTACAAGGTTTTGCTCCCTTTTAGATGAATTAACAAAAATTACAAAAACAAAATTCGTTATAATCACTCATCATGCTTTAACTATGTCTCGAATGCATAGACTCTACGGCGTTACAATGGCAGAGAAAGGTGTTAGTCAAATAGTTGCTGTAGATTTACAAAGCGCGGAGGAGTTGGTAGCTTGAAATGTCCAAGAATAAAGATTTTAAAACTCGCCTTAAAATTGAAAAAGATAAATTAGACAATCAAAGACAAAGTGAGAATGAAAAAAGAGGCTCATTTATAGGAAATGCTTTCAGACTAGGTACTGAAATGGTAGCTGCAGTTTTAGTTGGGACAATTATTGGGTTTATTTTAGATAATTGGTTTGATACTAAACCACTATTAATGATAGTCTTCTTTTTTATTGGATCTGCGGCAGGAATACTCAATGTAGTTCGCACAGCCAAAATAATACAAAAAGAGAGAGATTAATTTTATGGCCACAAATCCGATGCAACAATTCAACGTTTACAGGATTGGACCTGAGATCAAACTTGGGGGTGTTGATTTATCTTTTACAAATTCAAGTCTTTTTATGACTTTCACCGCTTTAACAATCATCATGTTTTTGTACCTTTCTACAAAAGAAAAAAAAATAGTCCCTGGAAAAATTCAACTTATATCTGAACTTTTATACAATTTTATTGCAAAAATGATAAGTGATACGGCAGGTTCTAAAGCAAAACCTTATTTCCCATTCATTTTTAGTCTATTCATTTTTGTATTACTTTGTAACATGATAGGTATGTTGCCTTATGCTTTTACGGTAACAAGCCATATAATTGTAACAATGATAATGGCGATTTTTATTTTTATTGCAGTTACATTTATTGGTTTCATAAAACATGGATTTAAATACTTATCGATTTTTGTGCCAAAAGGAGTGCCGGTAGTATTACTTCCATTAATTACTATAATAGAAATTATTTCTTATTTAAGTAGACCAATCAGTTTATCAGTTCGGTTATTTGCTAATATGATGGCTGGTCATACAATGTTAAAAGTATTTGGTGGTTTCGTTATTAGTTTAGGTATTGTGGGTGGTTGGTTACCATTAACATTTTCAGTAGCGCTTACAGGATTAGAGATTTTGGTTGCATTTCTTCAAGCTTACGTGTTCGCAATTTTGACATGTATTTATTTGAATGATGCGCTAAATTTACACCATTAATAATAAACAAAAGGAGGAAAAATGGAGTTAGAAGCAGCAAAAATGATTGGAGCAGGTCTCGCTGCAATCGCTTTAGCAGGTGCTGGTGTTGGTATCGGAATAATTTTTGGAAATTATCTTTCTGGTGCAATGCGAAATCCATCTGCAGCTCAAAAACAATTCCCGAATTTACTTTTAGGTTTTGCATTAGCAGAAGCTACAGGTTTATTTGGATTAG
>MDSW01042998.1_pt1 | contig 13067 bp, 15 predicted proteins | sample 811171 | NCBI WGS metagenome assembly MDSW01 (sample SAMN05326641, study PRJNA326480) | marine metagenome | isolation source: seawater | place: Atlantic Ocean: North West | collected 2012 | reverse complement strand
GGGTCTCTGGACATCTTCAATCGGGATCATCGGTCTTGCACTCAACCTTCGTGCATACGATTTTGTGAGTCAAGAGATTCGTGCTGCTGAAGATCCTGAATTTGAGACCTTCTATACAAAAAATATCTTGCTCAACGAAGGACTCCGTTCCTGGTTGGCTCCAGTAGATCAACCGCATGAGAACTTTGTATTTCCAGAGGAAGTGTTGCCACGAGGCAATGCTTTGTGATAAAAATACATTACCCTGCGGTAATTCAAGAGACCTTCGGGTCTCTTTTTTATGCTATAATACCTTTTAATAAATAAATCTATGGAAGTTAAAAAAAATGAATCCCAACGAACTCCGTAGTTTTCAAGAAGCATATTTAGAAGTTGTTGAAGGTCATCAACTTGATGAAGAGTGTGGAGATTATGATATTTTTGATATTGTTTTAGATTATATTTTTGAAGAGGAATTGGTAGATACTTTAGAAGAAGCACTTGTTTTAATGTCCGAAGAGTTGGATCAAGAGGATATTAATTTCATTCTTGATGAAGCATTCAAATCATTCCCAGAGAAAAAAGTATCAAGAAAAATTCAAAGGGAAAAGGATAGACTTTCTGCTGGTATGGATAGAGCAGATAAAGCATCTGGAAGTCAGATTCAAGGAAGGCAGGGTGAATTGAATGCTAAAAGAGCTCGTAGAATCATGAAAATGAATAAAACTATGTCTGATAAAACATTTACTGGTCCTAAGGAACGATCAAAAATGAATGCAAGGTCTCAGAAGACCACAAGAACGATGGATAGAATTAGAGATAATCAAACTGGAAGTGATACTTACAAGGGTAGACCAAGAGCATTTGGTTTAGATCCAAAATTAAAATCTAAAAAGAAAGAAGAACCAAAGAAATCTGAGTCAACCAGCACAACCAGTAAAAGAAAATCACTTGCACTAAAAGCTGCCCGTGCTGCTGGTAAAGTTGCAGGTACTATTGCCAGAAAACTTTCTAAGTAAACCACTTCCACAACCGTCACAGCACTCCTTCACAGGGGTGCTTTTTTATTGTATAATACTCACATAGTCAATACAAGAGTATCATGATGACCAGTAAATACTGGGATGTGATGAATAAGTTGGAAGAGTCTTTCAACAACGTCACCACAATTAGTTTCATGTTAGAAGAACTGACTGAAGCAATGGACAACAATCGTATGGATCAAGCACATGACATTGCACATGCACTGAATGCTTTTATGCCAGTGTATATGGACAATTGGGATCGTAACTTTAAGAAAGCATGGAATGAGGTGGTAAACGATGACTGATGAGTTTCGTAATGGTGTAGCACTTACTCTTGGTGTTGTAGGTATTGCTATGCTAATCATTGTAGCATTATCAAACAACACACCAATTAATGAATCATCCTTTGAGGTGGTTGATAGATATAAAGAGTGTGATGTAGTACGATACACACCAAACCAAGCAGCAACTTACAAGTATTTCCTTTATTGTGAGAACAACAAATGAAACTTTTTAAAAGATGTTTTATGCATTGGAGAGAACTAATATCATATGATGGAACAGATCCTGAATTCGACCTTGAGGATTATGAAAATATTTTTTGGAACTATCTAAATTATTCGTATATTAGACCAGAATGGAGTATTAAAAACAAATGAGTATCCCTAATTTCAAATCTAACCATGACTGGGAAGCATTTACCCAGATCTTTGATAGTCAGTGGCATTGTAAAAGAGCACTGCTAAATCGTGTCAAGGATGATCTCTTTCCTGGATATGAGTGGCACACACTCACACCAAAGACCTTGGAAGTCATCAATGACATGGTACAATCTATGTTGTATGATGTAGATCGTCAGTTCAAAGAGACACACCAGGACTATAAGACTGAGGATGATGAGATCTTCATTCCCTATCGTTCATTCAAAGAGAATGTAACAGAAGCACTCAAAGAAGCATTAAATGAGTCATCAGAAAAATGAACCCATACCTAAGTGGGTATACTGGATGGGCATCGGACTTATGATATTTACAGTCTTTTGTTTCGGTGTTATGCTTGCAGGAATGATATACATATGATATACTGGGGGTCGCAAGACCCTCTTTTTAATGAGAATTGGAGTTATGTGTTCCGGTAATGGAACAAACTTTGAGAATATTGTGAATCATTGTGATAAACACGAAGTTGTGATTATGATTCATAATATAAAAAATTGTGGAGCAGTAGAACGTGCTAAACGATTGGACATTCCTTATTGTTATTGTAAATCTACTGATGAAGATAAACTGATTTCAACTCTCAAATCATGTAAGGTTGATTTAGTTGTTCTGGCAGGATGGATGAGAGTCGTATCTCCAAAGTTCATACAATCTTTTGATAAGATTATTAATGTGCATCCATCACTTCTGCCCAAATACAAGGGATTGAATGCAGTTGGTCGGGCATTAGAAAGTGGTGATACGGTTACTGGATGTACCGTTCATTATGTGACAGAAGAATTGGACTCTGGTAAGATTATTGAACAATCAGTTGTCAATATTTGTTCGGGTGATACTATAGAAACTCTGACACAAAGAGTTCAACAGGCAGAATACCGATTGCTGCCCATGGTTATTAATAATATGTTGTAGGAGATTTTTATGAAACCGAATGAATTGATTGTAAAGGGTAAAGTAAAGAGTGTTATTCAGGCTGTGGAAGAAGACCAAGTTCTGATTCACTATCATGATAAAGTTACCGCAGGTAATGGTGAGAAGGAAGACTATCCAGAAGGTAAGGGTAAGATTAATAATGAGATTTCCTGCCTTATCTTTAAACAACTGGAGAAGGCAGGTATCAAAACTCATTTCATTCAGTATGCTGGACCAGCATTAATGAGGTGTAAAAAGGTTGAAATTATTCCAATTGAAGTTGTTGTTAGAAATTATGCCGACGGTTCTATTGTAAGGCAGACAACTATTCTAAAGGATACAAAATTTAGTCCTCCTCTTATTGAATTTTATTTGAAGGACGATAGTAAGAATGACCCTCTTTTGACAGAAGACCGATTGAGTGTCATGGGATATAAAAATCTAAGACAAATGAAACAATATGCCGCAGAAACAAATGTGGTTGTTTCTGATATCTTCAAGAAGATTGGAATTACTTTGATTGACTTTAAGATTGAGTTTGGTACTACGGTTGAAGGTAATATTGTCGTTGCCGATGAGATTAGTCCAGATGGATGTAGGTTGAGAATGAATGATAAAAGTATGGATAAAGACTTATTTCGTAAGGGTGAAGGTGATATAATTGAAGCATATCAAACTATATTAAATAAACTAAAGGAATAAAATCATGGAAGTAAAAGAAAACTATTACAAGTACTGGCATGATATCTGGAGTTCTCAGACTCCAGAAGTTCTTGATGCCACCGCACTTATTCGTGTTGTTGAATGTACGAATGGTTGTGTGCAACATGCATTCAGAGATGGTGATGAGCGAGCACTATCAGTTGAACAAACTCGTGATTGTATGAAACTGTCTATGGGTACAATCAAGAATAAAGTTCTTCCATTACCTGATGGCACAGAAGTTGTTCTTCCCAAAGAGTGTCATGGTATTATGGATGAAGCCAGAGACCTTTATATTCGTGGTTTCAAACAAGGTGATGAAGAAGCACTAGAAGAATTCTTTGCACTATCTAAAGCTCACTTCAAGGTTCTTGGTAAAGAAATTATTGATGAAAAGTTTCGTTTCTTTGCCGAACACTTTGAGGATGTCTTTACTCCCTACTGGATTATGATGGGTAGATTTTACATTTATAGTGTTGGTGAGTTTGTGTGAATCATAGAAAGCGGAAGCAAGCAGAGAATGCAAAAAAACCTAAGAAGGTTAAATATGATCCATATGAGAATGATCCGCCAGATTCAGTCTGCCCCTATTGTGGACAGAAAGGTAGAGCATGTTCTTATGTGAATCATCTTGCCAGAGCATGGGCAAGAGCAGCATGTCAACATAAATATAAGAAAAAAGTTGATGAATGATGGCGATTGGTTATAACCCACGAGTAGTTACTGATGGACTTGTATTAGCACTGGATGCTGGAAATGTTAGGTCATTAAATCAAATTTTTGCTCAAGGACAACAAGCATATACTACATCAGGAACATATAGTTGGACTGCTCCTAATGATGTAACTTCAGTATCTGTAGTTTGTGTTGGTGGTGGAGGAGGAAATAATGATACTAGTTGGTCTGGCGGTGGTGGTGGTGGAGCTCTCGCTTATGCCAATAATATATCAGTAACACCTGGACAGTCATATACAGTTGAAGTAGGCGCTGCTGGAGTTAATGGGGTGTCTGGAGTAGGCGCTGATGGTGGAGATAGTTATTTTATTAATACTTCAACAGTAGCAGCAGGTGGTGGCGAAACTGAAATAAGGCAATCTCAACAATCGACACAAGTTGCTGGCGGTGCCGTAATTGCCGGAACTGGTGGAGCAGGTGGAAGAGGTGGACTTTATGGAAGTGGTCCTGGTTATAGCGCAGGTGGAGGAGGCGCTGGTGGTTATTCTGGTGCTGGTGGTGATGGTGGAACTAATAATGCGAGTCATTCTGTCCAAGTAAGTGCCGGATCAGGCGGCGGTGGTGGTGGCGGATGGGCTATTCAAGGACAAGTTAGTAGTGCATCTGGAGCAGGTGGCGGAGTTGGTATACTTGGTGAGGGTGCTAGCGGTGCTGCCGGAATTGGTACTCATAGTTCTTCTCAAACTAATAATGATAATGCTATGGGTGGTCGTGGCGGATCTGGTGGAGGAGACGGCACTAGTAACATTGGTGGTAACTATGGTGGAGGTGCGGATGGATATGGTGATGCTGCTGGTGGTGCTGTAAGAATTATCTGGGGTGCTGGAAGATCATTCCCATCTACTAATACTGCGGATGTTACACCTCAATCAGCAGGATTCAATAACAATAGTTGGACTGATATAAGTGGTAAAGGTAATAATGGAACTATAACTGGAGCAACTTTTAATTCTTCTAATCTCGGATCTTTAGATTTTGATGGAACTAATGATTATGTACAATTACCTGCGTCAAGTGATTTGGATTTTGGAACAGGTAATTTTACTCTTGAAGGGTGGTTTAATAAATCTGCAACGACTACACTTCAAGTATTATTATGTTCTAATAAGTATTATACTCATCCATATAATGGAAATTGGATATTAAGAATTTCAAGCGCAACTCAAATAGCATTTGCTGCTTATGATGGAACATCAGGTACAAATCTTGAATATGCTGAATTTAATGCTTCAACTTCAGTAGATACTTGGTATCATTTTGCATTAGTAAGAGAAGGGACTGGAACTAATGAAACAAAGTTTTATCTTAATGGAGTACTTAAAGGTTCTATGACTGTAAGTAAATCTCTTATCGACGCAGGAACTAATGGTTTGAGAATTGGTGAAGAAAGTGATAGTGGACCAGGAAATAATTTTTTTAATGGTAAAATTTCTAATGTGAAAATTTACAAAGGTAAAGGACTTACGGCAACAGAGGTCTTACAAAACTTTAACGCACTCAAAGGGAGGTTTGGAATCTAATGGGAGTATTTTCAGGACCAACTAATGATTGGATAAATCTATCACCAGAAAACTCTTTAGTTGGAATAGTTACTAATACCTACGGTGGTCAATTAATACTTGCTCTTGATGCAGGAAGAACTCTAAGTTATTCTGGAATTGGATCTACATGGTATGATTTGACTAGTAACAATAGAAACTTCACTAGAACTAGTTCTTCTGAGGTAGTTTATGATTCTAATGGGTGGTTTGATTGGACAGATGGTCCTAGTTATGACAGCACTCAAGGATGTTTTACTTTACCTGGAAGTTCACTTACACTAGGTTCATATTTTACTATTGAAATTTGGAATTATTATGATGCTGCTTCTACGCCTAATAGTGGTAGCGATGTAAATCCATGGGTGGATGGTTGTTTATGGACAAATTCCGCATCTGCTGATTGGAGTTCTGGTGCAGCAAACAATAACGGGCTTTTATTTGGATATAATAGTCTTGTTCATACAAATACTTATGGAACGGAGACACAAGTTGATTATAGTACGAATCCATCAACTCAAACCTGGCATCAACATGTTCTTGTATCGGAATCTTGGCCAGGTCCGGGAGCGGAAACGGGCAAGATTGCAAACGTTTATGTCGATAAAGTTAATGTTGCCAGTATGACGACCTTTGCACCAAAAGGACAATCACAAGGTACATATGGTATAGGTATTGCTGACAAATCTGGTAGCAATTATCGTGGTGAATATAATGGTCGTATTTCTATAGTTAGAATTTATTCCTCGGCATTAACACCAGCAGAAATAGCACAAAATTATGATGCAGTAAAAAATAGGTATGGATTCTGATGTGTAATAGAATCTAAATATATGTAAGACGCAATTTTTTATGCCTCTCTACAATTCTCCTCAAGCCTATGTCTTTAACCTCCAAACAACGAGTTCTGCAGAAGCAAAAAGATTATGGAGGTCAAAGATAAAGGAAGAATGGGATTGGGAGTGTGCCTATTGTGGGTCTGATGAGAACCTCACAATAGATCACATTGTGCCAAGAGCAAAGGGCGGAACAGATTTTACGAAGAATGTTCTGTGTGCCTGTCACGAATGTAATCAAGATAAAGGTCATACTCCTGTGGAAGATTGGTATCTTTCTCAGGAGTTTTTTGATGTTGATAGGTATGAAAAAATTAAGGATTGGATGAGACCAGAACCTCCTACTAATTTGTTTAAATATAGACCAAGAAGAAATAATGCTTCCTGAGGTTTTATAAATAGATCAGCAGTATATACTGCTATTCTGGTACATACCAAATTGTAATAAATGGCCACTCCAATAAGGATTAAACGGTCTGCCGTACCCGGTAAGAGACCGACTACAGATCAGCTGCAGCTAGGTGAATTAGCTCTAAACTTTTATGATGGAAAAGTTTTCTTCAAACAGCAGCAGAACAATACTGGAATTGGTACCAGATTAGTAGAGATTGGTGCTGGAAGTGTCAGCACACCAGGCAAAACTTTATTCGTAACCAGCGAAGGGAACGATTTAAATAGTGGTTTAAATGAAGTTAATGCCAAAGCAACTATTAAGTCTGCGGTTGCCGCAGCAGTTCCTGGTGATACGGTAAAGGTTTTCCCAGGAACTTACTTAGAAGAGAATCCAATTTATATTCCTGATAATGTATCGATTGAAGGTCTAGAACTTCGTCGGTGTTTGGTACAACCAAAAAATCCTGAGTTAGATTTATTTTATATTGCTCAGGGTGTTCATTTAACAGACTTAAGTTTTGTTGGAGAACCATCTCAGGATGGTGCTGCAGTTATGTCATATAGACCACTTGCTGGTGTGTCTACTGACAGATTTTTTGATGCCGCAAGATTGATTCGTCAAAATATTGATTTTATTGCACAAGAAACTGTAGGATATTTAAACAGTAATGACTATCCAGGATTCTCTATGAATTCTGTAACAACTGAAAGTTGTGCAGATGATATTAAGGATGTATATCTTGCAGTATGTCATGATATTACTAGGGGTGGTAATTCTAAATGTATAGAAGCAGGTAAGAAATATTTTGATATTAATGGAAATTTAGATCATATTGTTGGACTTGGCGCAACAACAATAGATGCCTTTAATTATTCAGTTGGTATTGCTCGTTCATGTATTAACAATCATCTTTGGGCAGGAGGATATCAGTCGGAGTATGGGCAAGTTAGAGATTTAAGTATTCAGGCAGATAGTGCTACTGGATCGAATCATGATTTTGGTTCTTGTGCAAATGTTCATTCTGCTATCACCGTTTGCGTTGGGATTGTAACGGGTATTATTCAAAATGGTATTGATGGAAATCCTGCAACGACTGGATTTACAACAACTTATCCTGGAAATGGTGGAGACGGATTTGATACTATAGACTTAGTTACAAGTGCTGGATATGATAATTTGAGTGGAGTTGTTACTTTCACAGTTGCAAACTCAAATTATAAAGTTGGTGATAGAGTAGAATTTAGAGATTTACTTTTTTCCTGCCATTCAGGAACTGGAATTGGAACTACAACTCAGGTATTCCCATCCGGTGCTTATGGATATGAATTCCCGATTGAAAGAATTGATAGTAATGGAATAATTTCAATTCGTGTTGGAGTCTCAACTCTTGAGCATACTTATGAGTCTGGTGGATTTATTGTTGATAGGTCTTTGGATATTACCGGAGCAGTTTATACAGAGTCAACTGGTATTGTAACTGTAACTTCTCCTGGTGTAAAAGTTAAGGTAGGAGATACTGTAGAGTTAAGAAATTTAGAGTTTAATTGTGGTTCTTCTTTTACGTTTAATACTCTTTCCGGAAACGGTTCCGACTATGTAATTAGTGGAACTGACCGTACAACTACTCATAGTAATGCAAATGACCCTGGCATAACAGTATGGGCAGGAGACACAATTACATTTGATAATTCTGCTTTGGGTGGAGCACATCCGATGTATATTAGAGTAGAAGATGATGGGGCAAGTGTAAGCAATCCCGCAGCTACTGGAGAAGGAACTGATACTGTTACTTGGACACCATCAGCTCCTGGAACATATTATTATCAGTGTAGTGTTTCCGGTCATCAGAGTATGATTGGAACTATTACAGTTCTTCCTTATAGCGGAAGTTCTGCAGGAGTCACCACAACATTCTTCCCAGATGGAACAAATGGATATACATTTAAGGTTACTGGTGTATCTGGTGATGATGTAACTATGAATGTTGGCATTAGCACTATTGTACATACTTATGTAAATGGTGGTAAAATTTATCCTCCATACGGTGCTGGTACGGGAGTTATTACAAAAGGTCCATACATTCGTAACTGTACCAATTTTATTCCGGGAAGTGTTGGTGCTAAGATTGACGGATTTAATGCAGAAGAAGGGGATGTCTTAACAGATATTGGTGTTCAAGGTTCATTTAACGTTGACTCTTACACCCAATATAATCAGAGTGGTATTGGAATGTCTATTACTAATGGTGCTTATGCACAATTAGTTTCACTCTTTACTATTTGTGATGATATTGCAGTATATACCGGGGGTGGTGGTCAGTGTGATTTGACTAACTCCAACTCTTCTTTTGGAACTAAAGGTCTTGTTTCTGAAGGTCTTGGCGATCAAACAAGTAAAATTGTTGATCGATATACTGGACATATAAATTCTCCTACAGAATCTCTTCAGGATAGGATTTTTGTTTCTGGTATTGGAAACAATAGACCTTATCAGGGACAGGCACTTTTCTTTGACCGTAAGTATTATGAAATTGATACTGTTGTAATCACAAATCCTGGATCTGGTTATGTTGATCCTCCTGCCGTAGAGATTGATTCTCCAACTGGTCCTGGTGTTGCTGTTAATGCAACAGCAGTCGCAACTGTTGAAAATGGAAGAGTAACGTTAATTGATCTTATTTCAAGTGGAACACAGTATATTATTGAGGACAATCCTCAAATTACAATCGATCCGCCACCAGGTGCTGGGGTAACTGCAACTGCAGAAGTCACACTTCGTCCAATTTATTATACTGTTCAATCTGCAACAGCACCTGTTGCTGGTGTCTCTACGGTGACTTTAAATAATGCTCTAAATAATGCAGTAGGTGTAGGAACTACAGTTTTCTTTGCAAGACAAAGTTTCCAAATTGTAAGTTCTCATTCATTCCAATACATCGGTGCTGGTAATACAATTGAGTCTGCATATCCATCTAAGGGTGGTGTAACAATTCAAGAAAATGAGGTTGTTAAAATTGATGGAGGTCAAGTTGTATATACAAGCACTGATCAAGACGGTAACTTTAGAATTGGTGATGGTGTTGTGATTGACCAAGCTGCTGGTTCAGTTACTGGTGATGTTTACGTTAAGAGTTTGTTCAGTCAGGTCACACCATTCATTCTAGCATTAGGGGGAGATTAATAAATGGCAATTGCAGTAAACGTATTCCGAACTTTTACTCAAACTGTAGGCACTGCGTCTTCAGTATTTTATACTGCACCAAGTGGATATACTGGTGTTGTATTGTTATCTCAGGTAACAAATCTTGGAACTCAAACACATAATATGACTTTCAACTATAAGAGAACTGCAGATGGTTCTAATATAGAAACTCCAATTGTCAAAGATTTGGCAATTCCTGCGAGTGATACTGCCAATCTTCTTTCTGGAAAATTGGTTGTTGAAAGTGGAGACAGTTTATCCATTCTTGGTAGTGATGCCACAGATTTGAATTTCTTGGCCAGCGTTCTTGAAACATCTAACCTCTAATATAAGAAAATGGTAGCACCGATTAAATTCCTTAGTGGAAGACAACAACAACAAAAAATAGGTGTAGAAGGAAGCACAGAGTCTGTTAAAGTGCTTGAGGTTGTTGGTCGTACTGGTATTGGCACTACTATCTTTACTCCAGGACATGAACTGGAGATTCGTGGAACTACCAGATCTACGATTTATCTTGGAGAAGGTGGAGCACTTACATTAGGCACTCCTTCTGATGGAGATATTGTTACTCCCGGAGCACTTAATACTTTTACTAGTAACTCTTCTGTTGTCAATAGTATTGATGATTTAAATGAACTTGGATTTAATATTATTAAGAATACTGCGGTAACCGGAGTTTCTTTGACGACGAGTCAGAGGACTGATGGAGATCCTCTAGTTACTGATATTGAAATTGATTCAATTGGTAATGCAAATCAGTATATTATTGATTGGGGTGATGGTAACGTTCAGACTTCTAACGGACCCGAAGATAATCACACAGTAAATCATACTTTTAATACTGCTGGGGAAGGTGGAATCTTTACCCCAACAGTTACTGCACTCAATACAAATGGTGTTGGTGCTGGATCTTCATTCACAGTAACTTCTGATTGGAGTTATGTTGTTTATACTCCAAATCCAGTTCCTGCATTTGAACTTTATAGAGCATCAACTGGAGGTTCTCCGTTATCTGGAAATGATCTTTATGTAATCGAAGGTGATTCTTTATATCTTGATAATAACACTACTCACTGTAATAGAGTGGGAATGAATGCAGAATTTACTATCAACTGGGGAGATGGAACATCAGAGGAGGTAGGCATTCTTTCAACTGCACCGGGTGGTAGTGGAGATAATGCTGCAAGACTTCAGCACACTTGGACTACATCACCAGTTACTCACACGTCTACAGGAAGAGATACTGTCTTACTGAAAGTAACTAAAAATGATCTTTCAGATCCTCTTGTTATTGCCGGAGAACCTTCCATAACAAAACAGTTGAAGGTTTATGATAATAATCCAGCAAATCCTGATGGATTAAGTTCTAAGACAATTTCTTCTCCTTCTTCTACGGGTTCTTCCCCAAGACTTGCTTCTGGATTTACAGATAATGTAAGTGGCGGAACTACATTAAGTGCTGGTAATAGTGTTGTTCGTATTGATAGTGGAAGTGGAACTGTAACTGCAGGTCCAATATCAACATTTGCTTTTGATGGGGATAACGGAACTCTTACTGCATTAGTAAATGAAGTAGATGATGGTAATGTTACATTATCTTCTGCTAATAATAGTGGAACATATACCAGTCTTGTTGTAGATTCTGAGAGTGATTATAACCTTTTGAATGCAGGTGGTAGTTCAGTATCATTTGCAAATAGCATTTACTATCCTGGATTTGCAAAAGGATTTAAAGCAAGAGTCGCAAAGAATACTAGCAATATTTCTACGGGTGCGAATAGTATGAAGTTATCTCATAGTGTAACTGGAGATACGAATAGAGTTGATTTTGTAAAAGACGATCTTACTGCAGTTCCTGTAGTGGATGTTTCTGGAGCAACTTTAACAGAAGCATCGGGTTCTAAGAAATATATCTCCGGTATTCCTTATTACACAAGTGGCACTCTTACACTTTCTGGAGTTACGATTACTAACTTAGTTGGTCAGTGCTATACCAATCAGAGTAATATTGTTGAAGTTGATAATGCCACAAATCAGGAAGGAACGTCTTCTAGTGCAACTACCAATACTGATTACAGTTATGCGGATATTGATGGTGCTTCTTCCATGCTTACGGGTGGAATACCAAACGTAAATACTGGAGTTGGTGGTGCCTATGCAATCGGAGACCTTTCGGTTAATATTACTGGTAATTTGGTAAGAACTGTTGATAAGATTCGGGTAAGAGCAAGAAATGTAGAAGGAACTGGGTCATATAATACCGCAATTCCTACTATTATTAGAGTTCACAAGACTGCTCAGGCTGGTATTAGTGAAATTGCAATTGACGTTTCTAATAGTTTGGGTGAGACTTATACTGATGATGGCGTGAGAATTTTTGACTTGAGTGGAGAAACCACAGATACACCATCATTCAATAGTGCTACCAATTTTTATACAAGCAATCCTTATACCGAATCTTCTGATCCAGGAGTGCAGGGAACACGGGAAGCAACTGTAAGAATTCAGGGATCTAGTGGTGATGGACTTATTGAACATAACACTAATGATTATTCTTCTGGATATCTGCCGACTGGTGGACCTGACAGAAGTGGGGATACTGGAACTCAGTACTTCACTTTTGCTTTCAGAAGAACAGTTGTTGCAAACTTCAATATTAATATTACTTCCACCGGTATTGCCGGATGTTGGATTGCTGCACCAGGAACCCAAATTGATAATACGAGCGGATTGAACAAGTGGTTGAATACTAGTGTCACATATGCTGGTTCTGGTATTCCTGGTTCTAATACTGGTGCAGGTGGTAATGGTAGTGATGGATGTGCTTCCAATAATGGAAGTAGAATTTTGACAAACACCTCATTAAGTGGTTCTTATACGATGACACTTGGTGAAGAAAATATGACAAATGCTACTGGTAATGTTGTTTTGGTGAGAATCGCATTAAATTCTGGTCAATCAATAACAAGCCTTAGCATAAGTTAGGAGTTATAGGTAAAAATGGCAATTACAGATACCCAAAAGGT
>MDSW01018654.1_pt1 | contig 13070 bp, 13 predicted proteins | sample 811171 | NCBI WGS metagenome assembly MDSW01 (sample SAMN05326641, study PRJNA326480) | marine metagenome | isolation source: seawater | place: Atlantic Ocean: North West | collected 2012 | reverse complement strand
CTTTTATTTTTTTGATTAAATTCTTGTCTCAGCACAACTTCATCAATTACTTTAGTTTTATTTAATAATTTAGCTTCTTGATTACTCAATTCAAAATTATCACCGTTAGATAAAACGAATATATTCTCTGCTTTTACTCCACCTTTTATAGCAATTTTTTTATGCGAGTTCAACATCGCTTCATTACCGTGAATAGGAATAAAATTCTTAGGTTTTAAGGTTTTTATAACATCAATCAAATCTTCTTGAGGGGAGTGTCCTGAAACATGAAGTTTATTTTCTTGACTATTAAAAGTTACATTTGCCCCTAGAGCTTGTAACCTATGAATAACATTAAATACCTTTTCTTCATTTCCTGGAATTACAGATGAAGACATTAATATTTCATCATTCTTTTCTATAATCAAATCATTATATCTCTTTTCAGATAGTCTATTTAAAACTGAAAATTCTTCACCTTGAGAACCAGTTACGAAATATATTATCTTATTACGATCTAAATTTTTAACTTGATTTTTAGTTGCAATTACTTCATCAGATCCTGAAAGAATATTTAATCTCTTTGTTATGCTGAGGTTTTTTCTAAGAGTTGTACCTAATAAAACAATTTTTTTATCATATTTTTTTGCTGCATTTATTGCTATCTGAAGCCTTGATATTTGAGAGGCAAAGCTGCAAATAATGATTTTTTTATTTTTTTTAAACAATCTTATAAATGTTTTTTCTACTTCACGTTCTGAAAATTGAGAATCTTCTATTAATGAATTAGTAGAATCAGATAATAGAAGATCACATTTTTTATTTATAAGTTTATTTACACTTTCAAAATTTGTATTTTTACCAAAAATCGGGTTATCATCAAATCTAAAATCTCCAGTATGAATAACATTTAATTCATTTGTTTGAATTATTAATCCGCAAGAATCAGGAATTGAGTGAACGACTGGGAACCAAGTAATTTTGAAGCCTTCAAAACGATAAGATTTATTGGTATGAATTACTTCTAGAAATTTTTCATCATCTTTGTAAAGTTTTTTTCTGATAATTTCAGCTGCCATAGGAGGGCAGTAAATTGGAACTTTTAAAAACGCTAATTTTGACAAAGCTCCTACGTGGTCTTCGTGACCATGGGTTATGAAGATTGCAGATATTTCATTCTTTATATTTTCAATAAATTCTAAGTCTGGAAGTATATAATCAATTTCATCATCTAATGAAAATTTTATACCAGCATCTATAAGATAAGACTTATTCTTAATTTTAAAAAGAAGTAAGTTCTTTCCAACTTCTCCAAGACCACCAAGTGGTGTAAATTTAATTTTATCCATTATTTATACTTAAACCTATACTTAAATTTAACGAATATTTTTCTTGACTAATATTTTTAAGTCAATCATAAAAAATAAGGATAAATTCTAGAATTGATTATTCTATACCTTTAGAAGTTATATAATCTACTGCGTCTTTAACAGTTCTTATATTTTCAGCATCTTCATCAGAAATTTCAATAGCATTATCATCTGTACTAAATTCTTCTTCTAATGCCATTATAAGTTCTACCACATCTAATGAATCAGCTTCTAAATCTTCTGTAAAAGAAGACTCAGCCTTAACATCTGCTAGGTCTACACTAAGTTTTTCTGCTGTAATTTCTTGAATTTTTTCTAAAACTGAAGCCATTATTTCCTCCAAATTATTAACTGCACATTCATGTTATTGAATAATGATATAAAAGTCTATCTTACCATAGAATTTAATACTCCATTTATGAAGTTTTTAGACGAATCTGAGCCAAATACATTCCCAAGCTTTACAGCTTCATTTACAACAACACCAACTGGTGTCTCAATATTAGTATTTAATTCTGAAACTGCCATTCTTAATATAGAAAGATCCGTTTTAGGAATCCTTTTTATATTACTATCCTTAATGTGCTCCATTATTTTTTTATCAATTTCTATTTTATTATTTATTGAGTAATCAAACAGTGATAAAGCCATCTTTTTCTTTGAACTATTTAAGGATTTATAAAAATTTAAACTTTTTATATTTTGTGAATCATAATTTTTAGTAACTTCTGATTCATAAATTGATTGGACTACAGCGGCTCTTGCCATTGTTGTACCAAAAATCGACTCAGTTTTTTTTTCAGAAACGAATTCAGCATCAACTCTGTCATTAAGATTATCTTCAGTATCGTAAATCAATTATTTAATTTCTTGATTCAATGTAATCTAAAACTTGATTATAGTTTCCTATATTTTTTACATTAATATTTGAATCTATTCTTTTGACCATGCTTGATAGAACATTGCCTGGTCCTATTTCATAGAAGGTTTCAACGTTATTGTTAGTCATATAAGTAATAGAATCACTCCACAAAACACAGTTTTGTAATTGATTTTTTAATTCAGCTCTTACTAAATCTTTATTTGTTATTGGCTGAGCATCAGTGTTAGCTATAATAGGAACAACTGCATCTTGAAAATCTGCATTATCTATTTCAAAATCTAAGTCTTTTTGAGCAGATGACATTAGTGCAGAATGAAAAGCTCCTCCAACCGGCAAAGGTATTGCTCTTTTTGCCCCTAATCTAGAAGCCAAGTCCATTGCATTAACCAAATTTTGTTTTTCTCCTGCAATAATAATTTGGCTAGAAGTATTTACATTTGATAAATAAGTTCCTGTTTCAGAACAAACTTGTTTTACTGCATTTTCATCGATACCAATTATTGCTGACATACCACCGGGAGAATCATTACAAGCTTTTTCCATTAATTCACCTCTTTTAGAAACCAACTGTATAGTATCTTTTATACTTAACACACCTGCTGTAGCCAAGGAACTATATTCACCTAGACTATGCCCAGCTGTGAAGTTAGGTATTTGAATAGTGCCCATTTCAGATTCTATAGCTCTCCATGCAGCAATTGAAACTACAGCAATCGATGGTTGCGCATTTTCAGTTCGAGTTAGATCTTGCTTTGAACCTTCAAAAATAACGTTTGAAAGTTTTCTGCCTAAAATTTCATCGGCTTCATCAAAAACTTCTCTTGCAGCTTTACTGTTTCTGTATAAATCTAATCCCATCCCTGGTGTCTGTGATGCTTGGCCAGGAAAAATAAAAGCAATTTTTTCTTTATTCATATATTCCTACTAATAAAAATAATATAATATCTATTGTTTCTATATTTTTGTTATTTTTCAATAAAATTTCCTACAGAATTCTGTAGATTTCATAATTAGTAAATAAAGACATTAGACTTGAAATAAGTATTTGAAAAAATATAATCAAACCTAAAGAAAAATAAATTAATGAAAATTTTAGGTGTTGATCCAAGTCTTTCAAATACTGGTTACGGGTTACTTTATACTGAAGGTAATAAACTAAAGCCTATTGAAGGAGGAGTAATTAAAACAAAGAGTTCTGATTTATTAGAAGCTAGACTTTCAATAATTAATATAGAATTCTGTTTACTTTTAGATAAGTTCAAACCAGATGTTATGGCTGTAGAAGACTTACATTCAAGGCCCAAATTTGCCAAAACATCAATACTGATGGGTCACGCAAGGGGGGTTATATTGGCCTCTGCGGGTATGAATAATATAAAAGTTTATAATTATCAACCAACTCAAGCCAAAAATCTTGTTACAGGATCAGGTCGTGCTGACAAGAAGCAAGTAATGCTATCTGTTTCTAAACTTTTGAATAATGAAAATTTATTAAAGAACGAGCATGTTGCGGATGCTTTTTCTATAGCTATCTGTCATTCTATAATGAGTCAATCAAAACTGAAAAAATAATAATGATAAGTTTTTTAGAAGGTAGTATAAAAAAATTTTTATTGAATCCTAAAAGATTGATACTTTTGGTTAATGGAGTTGGTTATGAAATTCATATACCTGAATATCTTAGTAATTTTTTTGTTGAAAATTCAATAATTGAAAATTCTAGTATTAATTTAGAAATTTATTATCATGTGACAGAAAGGCAGCCCAAGCCTTTATTGGTTGGCTTTATTGATCCAACTGATAAAGAATTTTTTGAACAACTGATCCAAGTTGAAGGAATAGGTCCTGTTAAAGCTGCTAATTGCTTAGTTTTTCCCATAAATATAATTGCTCATGCTATTGAAACAGAAGATTATAATATATTAGAACAAATGCCAGGAATTGGCTCTAGAGCAGCTCAAAAAATGGTTGCATCCCTAAAAGGTAAAGTTGCAGATAAGGTTTCATCTGATTCAAGTATGTCTGTTGCAATTAATATTCCAAATTCTATTTATGAGGATGCTATGGAAGTTTTAGTAGGATTGGGATATAAAACTTCAGATGCACGAATAGAAATAAATGAAATATTAAATAAATCTAGTGATACTGAAAATATAAATGTTGAAAACTTATTAAGGGAAGTATTCAAAAAAAATAGAAAATAAAATATTTAAAGGTTTTATAAATGCAAGACAAAGAATCAAATAATGAAATCATTTTTTCTGAAAATTTAGAAACAAACTTTATTGAAAATAATGATAAGTTAGAAGTTAATTTTCTTAGACCGACTTCATTTGATGATTATGTAGGTCAAAATAATATAATAGAATCTTTATCTATAGCGGTTCAAGCCTCAAAAAAGAGAGATGAAGCTCTTGATCATGTTCTTTTTTATGGACCTCCTGGGTTAGGGAAGACTACTCTTTCTTATATAATTGCTAACCAAATAGAATCAAATTTTATTCATACTAGTGGTCCTGCATTAGAACGACCTGCAGACGCTGTTGGATTATTATCTAATTTGAGTTCAAAAGATATTCTGTTTATTGATGAAATACATAGGATCCCTAAAACTGTAGAAGAATATTTATATTCTGCTATGGAAGATTTTAGAGTAGATTTTATAACAGGGTCTGGAGCTTTTGCAAAAACTATAAATCTAAGATTGGAAAATTTTACTTTGGTTGGTTCAACTACTCGTCCAGGCTTACTTAGTTCTCCCTTAAGGGATAGATTTGGATTAAATTATCACTTAGATTACTACGATATTAAAGACTTGAAAAATATCGTTTTGAGATCATCTGATTTGATGAAACTCACTATAGATGAAAAATCTGCTATAGAAGTTGCTAAAAGATCTAGAGGTACTCCAAGGATTGCCAATAGATTATTAAGAAGAGTTAGAGATTATGTTGAGGTAAAGAATATAAAAAAAATAGAAAATTTGATTATTAATGAATCATTAGAAATTGAAGGAGTTGATTCTCTTGGCTTGGATAGATTAGATAGGGAATATCTTAAAATTATAGCAATTAACTATGAAGGTGGACCTGTAGGTATTGAAGCTATTAGTGCTTCATTAAATGAAGATCAAGCTACTTTAGCGGATGTAGTTGAGCCATTTTTACTTAAAATAGGATTTATAATTAGAACTTCACAGGGAAGAAAAATAACTAGTGCAGGCTATAAGCATATTAATATTAATCCAAAGAAAGTTATATAAAATAAATTCACTTAATTTCTTAGAAATTTATTGTAATAAAAATCTGTAGTAATATCTGGGCTTTCAAAGCAAATAGCATCTTCTCTAGTTTTGTTTAAAGGATAGTAATTTTTTCTTACAGATATTATTTTAAACATATATTTTTTATATAAAGAAATAGCAGAAGTATTACTTTTTCTACATTCTAAAAGAATTTTTTTAGATCCATTATCTATACAATATTTTATGGATAATAAGAGTAATTTTTCAGCTATACCTTGTTTTCTAAAATTATTTAAAACACCTATTTGTTCAATATGACTTTCTCCAATTATATTCCATATTTTAATATATCCAATAATTTTATTTTCAGTATGATTATTTATTTCTTTATTTAATTTTTTTAGTAAAAAATTTTTTATTTTTGAATAATTTTTTTCTTTTATTTGTTTTTCATAACTACATATAAAAATTTTTTTGCTTTCTTTATTTATTTCTTTTTGAAAATTTGTATTAACTTTATCTATTGCAAAAATAACTGATTCAAGTTTAGATAAATCATTAGAATCTGAAATTATTGCATTTCTATACTTTGGATTTTGAATTTTCATTTGATTAAAACTAGAAATATTATTAGTATGTTATTTTTTTTTTTTTAAGAGTATAATAATGCATAGCGCTTATAAATGCTTATAGAATAATGGAAAGAAATTTAGATATATCTTAAATGTTTCTCAGTCCTAATTTAGTTAGAATAGTAAAGATACCACTAAAAAATAATAAATCTGATTTATTGTTCTCGTTTATCTCAATATTTTTTGCCGCTGCACTTCAAATGTCCGTACCATATTATTTAGGTCGTGCAATTGATAAATCCCTTTCTGCTAACTCATCTTCAGATTTATCTCTAATGCCATTCGTAGAGATTGGAATAACAGTGTTTGCCCTTTCAACTGCTAGAGGTATATTTAGTTTTTTTCATGTTTATCAAGGAGAAAAAATAGGTCAATTATTAGCATTTGATTTAAGGAAATCTTATTTTAATAAATTACAAAAACTTTCATTTAAGTATCACGATAATGTACATACTGGAGATTTAATTACCAAAGGGATAATTGATGTTGAAGGAAGTAGAATGTTCATTAATACAGGTATTTTAAGATTAGTATTTTTATCAATATTTATCCTGACTGGAGCTTATTTAGTTTTAAGTGTGAATATTGGTTTAGGTTTATTATCTTTATCATTTATTCCTTTTGTTGCTTTTGTTTCAACTTTAGCAAGACTAACCTTGAGAAAAAATTGGTATAGACTTCAAGAACAATTAGGTATTTTAACTCGAGTTATGGATGAAAACTTATCAGGTGTAAGACTTGTTAGGTCATTTATGAAGCAGAAATATGAATTAGAAAAATTTAATATTGCTTCTAATATAGTTAAGAAAACTACATTTAAGCAAATTGTTATTAAAAGTACAAATGTTTCATTGAATACCTTTTTCTTTCTTGTATCAATGAGTTTAGTTGTTTACTTTGGAGCTATTGCAGTATTAGAATCAGTAATTACCTTGGGTGAACTTACATCATTAATAGCTTTCATGAGTATATTACAAGGTCCAGTTAGACAAATAGGAATGTTAGTAAATTCATTTTCTAGAGCTTCGGCTACTTCTTCAAGATTATTTGAAGTTTTAGATCACGAAGAAGATGTTAAAAACTTGGAAGGTAATAAATTTAATGAACCAGTTGAAGAATTAAAAGTTAAAAACCTCACATTTTCTTATGGTTCTTACAAAGTTTTAGATAATATAAGCTTTACTGCATCACCTAAACACTCAATAGGAATTGTTGGACCTCCTGGTTCTGGTAAAACCACTCTTTCAAGATTATTACCAAGGTTTTATAACCCAGAATCTGGATCAATAGAATTAAATGGGAAAAATATTTCCAATATTGATCTTTATGACTTAAGGCAATCAGTAAATCTGGTGGATCAAGATAATTTTTTATTTTCAGATACTCTTACAGAAAACATAAGATATGGTGACCCTGAAGCTGACAAAGAAAGAGTTGATTGGTCTACAAATAAAGCTCAAATATATAAACATATTGACACATTACCTTCTAAATTTGAAACCCTAATAGGAGAAAGAGGAGTCCAATTATCAGGAGGGCAAAGACAGAGACTTTCTGTTTCACGAACACTTTTGTTTAAATCAAAAGTAGTTATTTTTGATGATTCAACATCTGCTATTGATACTCAAACAGAAAGAAAAATCAGAGAAGAAATGTCAAGTTTGGGATCAAGAATAACTTTTATAATAATAGCTCATAGAATTTCATCAGTTATGAACTTGGATGAAATTCTATATATTAATAATGGGAAAATTATTGAAAGAGGTAATCATTCTGAATTGGTAAAACTTAAAGGTAGATATTCAGAATTATATAATATGCAAATCAATCCAGAAATGAGTATAAAATAATGGTTTCTCTATCTGATGACCAAGTAAGGTCAAGAAAGTTTGATTATAATATTTTCAAGAGATTTATACCCTATGTTTCAATTTATAAAAAAGAGATTTTTATAGGTTTTTGTTTTATTTTACTCTTAACTATAAGCTCTTTACTTTTACCTCTTGTTATCAAAAATATTATAGATAAATCTGGATGTATGATAAATTCATCCTGTGAAAATATTGATGAAGTGAAATCATATATTTTTTTAGGATTGTTACAATATTTAGGTCTTTCAGTATTAGTTAGTTTTTCTATCTATATGTCAGATTTAATCATTGAAAGAGTTGGTGAAAAAATCCTTTTAGACTTAAGAAGAAAAATGTTTATGCATTTACAGGATGTATCTATTTCATTTATGGATAAAACAGATGTAGGAAGATTGATGTCTAGACTCCAAGGGGACGTTGCTGCTATGCAAGAAGCTTTGCAAGTTTCAGTATTTGCAATAGGAGATTTGATTTTGATAATTGGTATAGTAACAGTTTTATTATCTATGAATTTACAATTAGGAATTTTGACAATTCTTGTTATGCCAATTTTGATATTAATAAGATTAATTTGGCTCCCTAAGGCTAAAAAAGCATTTTTAGATGCAAGAATTAAGAGTTCTGCTGCTACTGCTTATTTAGCTGAAAATATAAATGGAGTCAGGACAATTCAATCTTTTAATAGACAAGAATACAATATGAAAGTCTATGAAAATAAAGCTGACTCATTACTTAAATCTCAGTTAAGAGCAGCCAGGTATTCAAGTATTATGCTTCCAACTGTTGAAACGCTTACTGGTATTGCATTTGCAATCATTATTATTGTAGGAGCAAGTTTAGTTATAAATGATCATATTACTACTGGTGTTATGGTTGCATATATGTTGTTTGTACAAAGATTTTTTGATCCTATTAGAACTATCTCTATGCAGTACAACGTAATGCAAAGAGCTATGGCCTCCGGGTATAGAATTTTTGAAGTTCTTGATATTCCGGTAACTATAAAAGATCCAGTTAAGGCTTTAGATTGCCCTTTGGATGGAAGTATAAAATTTGAAAATATTTCTTTTGCTTATGTAGATAAAAATTATGTTTTAGAAGAATTTAATTTTGAAATATTTGATGGAGAAAGAATTGGTATAGTTGGACCTACTGGTGCCGGAAAGTCTACTATTTCAAATTTGATACATAGATTTTATGACACTAATAGAGGTAAAGTTATTCTTGGAGGAGTAGAAATAAAAAAATTAACTCAAGAATATATTGGGAAAAAAGTTGGAATGGTTTTACAAGACCCATTTCTATTTTCAGGATCTATTTTAGAAAATGTAAGATATGGGAACCCTAATGTTTCGATGAAACAAGTTGAAGATGCAATAACTTTACTAGGTATAGAGGAATTTATTCAAACCCTGTCTGATGGCTTAAATACAATAATTGGACAAAGAGGGTCTGATTTATCAATGGGTCAAAGACAATTATTAAGTATTCTTAGGGCTTTACTTGCAGATACTCAATATTTAATTTTAGATGAAGCTACTTCTTCAATTGATTCATATACAGAAAAAAAGATTCAATCTGCATTAGATATTTTATTACAGAACAGAACATCTATTACAATAGCCCATAGATTAGCTACAGTAAGAAAATGTGATAGGATAATTGTGTTAAATGCAGGAAAAATAGAAGAAGTTGGAAATCATGATAATTTACTTAAAAACAAAGGTCTTTACAGTAAACTTTATAGTTTGAATTATTCTTCTTTTGATGATTAAAAATTAAATATTATGACCAGGCTCTGAATCATCATAATCATAATCATAATTTAATTTAGTAAAATTACTCTGATCTTCAGGAACATCTTCTTCAGCAAATATTGCACTTTCAGGGCATACAGGTTCACATGCAGCGCAGTCTATACATTCTTCAGGGTTGATAAATAGCTGGTTGTCACCAGGTTTTGAATAAATACAATCTACAGGGCATACATCTACGCATGCTCCATCCATTACATCAACACAAGCTTTACCAATAATATAAGTCATAATTTTATTTCTTTCTTAAGTATTAATTATAGATATGTTATAAAACGTAACAAATTAGTGTTACCGAATTCAATTACAATTTTCTAAGAGTTTATGCTTGGCAAGCACAGGCTCCACCACCACCACCACAACCACCACCAGCTTCAGCAGGTGAACTTGAAGATTCAGCATGGCTTCCACAACCACCAGAATTTTCAGCACCACCACAACATGCTCCAGCAGCTCCACCACCACAACCGCCTCCTGTTTGGAAGTTAGGATTTGAGATTACAAAACCAGATCTCTGAAATCCTTCAACATAATCAATGTTTGAACCTTCAACAAATTTAACACTATCTGGATCAACTACAGTTTTTATTATAGAATCAACAACTATATCATCCTTTTCAGGAGTTTCTACAAGTCCAAAAACATATTCGAATCCACCGTTTGGATTCTCAGTTATTGATACTCTTAAGTAGCTGTTTTCACTACCTTGTTCTTTCATTACTTCCTGTAACTTTTTAGAAGCAACTTCGGTAAATGTGACTAGTTGGTCTTTCTTTGAATCTAACAAAATACTCTCCATTTTATAATAAATAAATTATTAATTTAAATTCTACTTCATAATTTTAAAATAAATCAATGATTACCTATCAAAAATCAATTTATTATCAAACATTCAAGCTTTTTTTCTAGGTATAATAATTTATATGTGTTTTAAGAATAGGTTTTAAAATGGATATAATTGATAAAAAAATAGTTTCCATGCTCGGACTCGATGGCAGATTGTCAAATGCTCAAATGGCTAGAGAGTTAGATGTAAGTGAAGGAACAATACGTAGAAGAGTTAAGAATCTCCTAGAAACTAAAACTATATCAATAGTTGCAGCTTCTGATCCAAAAAAACTAGGATTTTTATCTGAAGCATTAATTGGAGTTCAATGCGAACCTGATAAAGTTGGTGATATATCTTCTGAATTAGCAGCTCTTTCTCATACTAGATGGGTAATTGCTACAACTGGAAGCTATGATATATTCTGTCTAGTAGCACTTGAAAGTGCTGAAGAATTAGGAAAATTTATTAGAATTGATATTGGCTCTATTGAAGGTATTAGAAGAACAGAAACCTTTGTTAATCTATCTGTAGCCAAAAGAGAGTATGGGCATATTTAAGTGTCTATTTTCAATGTATTGAGGAATTATGTATAGAGATTTAATGTGTGGCAAAGTATCTTTGCAAAATCTAGATAAAAAAGTTAAGCTAGCAGGTTGGGTTAGTAAAAGAAGAGATCATGGTCAACTGATATTCATAGATTTAAGAGATAAATCTGGAATTATGCAAATAGTTTTCAATCCTGAAATTTCTCAAGAAACTCATTTAAAAGCAAAAGAATTAAGATCTGAATGGGTCGTTTCTGTAGAAGGATACGTAAAAAACCGTCTTGAAGGAGCAGAAAATTTAGAAATATCAACAGGGAAGCTAGAATTGATAGTTGAATCTATAGAAATATTATCTAAATCCAAAACTCCTCCTTTTGAAATTATAGATTCTAATGAAATAAGTGAAGAAATTAGACTGAAGTATAGATACTTAGATCTTAGAAGAACTTCTATGCAAAAAAAAATCAAATTAAGACATGAAGTGACTCAATTTATGTGGGACTATTTATCAAAAAAAGATTTTACTCATATTGAAACACCAATATTGATAAAAAGTACACCTGAAGGTGCGCGAGATTATGTAGTGCCTTCAAGGATTAAAAATGGTGCATTTTATGCTCTACCCCAGTCACCTCAACAAATGAAACAAATTTTGATGGTATCTGGGTTTGATAGATATTTTCAAATTGCAAGATGTTTTAGAGATGAAGATTTAAGAGCTGATAGGCAACCCGAACATACCCAACTTGATTTAGAAATGAGCTTTGTACATCAAAATGATGTTATGGATTTAGTAGAAGGACTTTATATAAATTTAATTAAAAATGTGAACCAATCAATATCCATTGATAATACTTTTGAAAGACTAACTTATGATCAAGCGATGGAAAGATTTGGTTCAGATAAGCCTGATCTTAGATTTGATATAGAACTTACTGAATTATCAGAAATAGCTAAAAATATTGAGTCAAATATTATTCAAAATTCCTTAAAAAGTAAATCTATATTAAAAGCTGTTGTTGCTAAAGGATGGCATACTTTAGGAAGAAGAGATTTTGACAGATTGACTGATTTGGTAAAAAAGCAAGGTGCTGGAGGCCTTATTTATATTAGTATTCCTGATGGTATTGATGGTCAAATCAACTTAGAAGATACTTCTGGTCCTCTAAATAAATTTTACACCCAAGAAAATCTAGATCAAATAATTACTGAAACTGATGCAAAATCTGGAGATGTTATTTTTATGATTATAGGAGATAAAAAAATAGTAAATAATTCTTTAGCTTTTCTAAGATCACATATTGCCAAAGAGAAAAATCTTATAGACAAAAATGTAATGAAATTTGCTTGGATAACGGATTTCCCTTTGTTTGATCAAGATGAAAATGGCTCATGGCAACCAGCTCATCATGTATTTTCTTCACCACACGAGGAAGATACTAAATTTTTAGATAATGATCCAGGCAAAGTTCGTGCAAACCTTTTTGATTTAGTTTGTAATGGTGTAGAGTTAGGCTCAGGCTCTATTAGAATTCATGACAGAAGTTTGCAAGAAAAAGTATTTGATGTTATTGGCTATTCTGCAAGTGAAGTGAGTAATTTGTTTGGGCATTTACTTGATGCATTTGAATATGGAGTACCTCCACATGGAGGAATGGGATTGGGACTTGATCGATTGGTAGCTATGTTATCTTATGAAGATTCTATAAGAGAAGTAATAGCATTCCCAAAAACTCAATCTGCTTCTGATTTACTTTTTGGTTCTCCAGACTTTATTTCTGAAGAACAATTAAGTGAATTAAGTATTGAACTTAATGAAATTAATGAATAGGTAAAAAAAATGAATATAGATATAAAAAAAGAAAAAAATAAACAGATTGATATAGAAATCACTGTTGATGAT
>MDSW01078904.1_pt1 | contig 13073 bp, 8 predicted proteins | sample 811171 | NCBI WGS metagenome assembly MDSW01 (sample SAMN05326641, study PRJNA326480) | marine metagenome | isolation source: seawater | place: Atlantic Ocean: North West | collected 2012 | reverse complement strand
CCTGTGGGGACTGGCCAGGAAGTAGAGAAAATTATAAAAAAGTCTAATTCAGGGGCTGACTGCGACGTGGTTTCAAATCCAGAATTTCTAAGAGAGGGGTCTGCGTTAGAGGATTTTCTTCGGCCGGATCGGGTAGTCATTGGCACAAATAGTGATCGTGCTCGGCAGTTAATGCGAGAGCTATACCGTCCGCTATCATTGATCGAGACACCAATTTTATTTACATCTCGCCAAACAGCTGAGATGATAAAGTACGCAGCTAACGCCTTCTTAGCCACAAAGATAACGTTCATTAACGAAATTTCAGATTTGTGTGAAAAAATTGATGCAGATGTTCAGGATGTGTCCAAGGGGATGGGAATGGATGGAAGAATTGGTTCAAAATTTCTGCATCCTGGTCCAGGTTATGGAGGGTCATGTTTTCCAAAAGATACGCTAGCATTAGCCAGAACAGCGCAGAAAGCAGGCAATCCTTTAAAAATTGTTGAAGCTGTTGTCTCAATTAATAAAAATAGAAAATTAAAAATGGCTGAGAAAGTAATTTCAGCGTGTGATGGAGGAATTGCGGGAAAAACGATCGCAGTCCTTGGGCTAACCTTTAAACCAAATACTGATGATATGAGGGAGTCCCCCAGTCTAGATATAGTGTCAGGTTTGCAGGCCGCAGGTGGCCTAGTAAAGGCTTTCGATCCTGTTGGTATGAGAGAGGCTGAGCAGCTATTAGAGGGAGTAATTTGGTGTAAAAGTGCTTACGAAGCTATGGAAGAGGCAAGTGCTATGGTAATCATTACAGAGTGGAACGAATTTCGTCAGTTAGACTTCGAAAGGGCTAAAAAGTTAATGAAAAGCCCAATATTGGTTGACCTGAGAAATATTTACAATCCTAGTGATATGTTGAACGCGGGATTTAAATACACTTGTTTAGGTCGAAACGTAGTTAGTAAGTAGGTTATATTCATGGCTTTGACGGAGGTGCTGAATCCCACGATATTAAGAGAATATGATATTCGGGGAATTGTTGATGAAACTCTGTCTGCTGACGACACTTTTAATATAGGTCGTGCATATGGTTCAGAATTAATAGAAAAAGGTGGTCTCGCAGTTGTGGTCGGCTACGATGGACGAATTTCTTCGCCAAGGTTGAAAAAGGCACTTGTTAAAGGATTGGTCTCCAGTGGGGTTAAAGTTATCCAAATTGGTATGGGCCCGACCCCTATGCTGAATTTTGCGGCACATCTTCTAAAAGCGGACGGGGGCTTAATGGTTACCGGTTCGCACAATCCTCCTAATTATAACGGGATAAAAATGACAATGTTCGGCAGAGCTTTTTTTGGAAAGGAAATTAGAGCTCTCGGGGAGCGCTGTAATTCCGAGAAATTTGTTGTAGGTAAAGGGAATACTTTTGAGCAAAATATTTTAGAAAAGTATGTGGATCGAATTTTGAGAGATTTCTCAGGCTCCAGGGAGCTGAAGATCGCATGGGATCCAGGTAATGGAGCTAGCGGGATTATTGTTGACAAGGTTATAGAGCGACTACCAGGTACTCATTTTTTGATTAACGGCACAGTTGACGGTAATTTTCCTGCACATCACCCTGACCCAACCGTTGAAGACAATCTCAAGCAATTAAAAGAACTTGTTTTAGAAAAAAAATGTGAAATTGGCATTGCGTTTGATGGTGATGGGGATCGTCTAGGAGTGGTTGACGGACTTGGCAGAGTAATTTGGGGTGACCAGCTGTTAGTTATTCTTGCCAGACAGGTGTTAAAAGAATTGCCGGGATCAAAAATTATTGCTGATGTAAAGGCTAGCCAAGTTTTTATAGATGAAATAAAACGACTTGGCGGCATTCCAATTCTTTGGAAAACTGGCCACTCTCATATTAAAACTAAAATGGCCGAGCTTTCTTCCCCTATCGCTGGCGAAATGAGTGCTCATTTATTTTTTAAACACAAGTATTATGGATTTGATGACGGCGTTTATGCTGCCATAAGACTTTTATCAATACTCGCATCTGGCAAACAAACTTTAGAGAGTATTTTTAACGAATTACCAAAAATGTTCAACACTCCAGAAATTAGAATTGATTGTACTGAAGATCAAAAGTTCTTGGTTATAAAAGAGGTAAAAAAAAGATTAAAAAGTGAGGCGTGCATTCAAGTTAATGAGGTAGATGGGGTAAGAGTTTCCTCAAAGGATGGGTGGTGGTTACTAAGAGCCTCTAATACCCAACCAGCTTTAGTAGCTCGTTGTGAAGCAGAAACTGAGGAGTCTCTGGCCAGGCTGAAGAGAAAACTAGCCGCTGTTCTCAGAGATACAGGTGTCTCTATAAAGTTATAGGGATCTTTTTCTGTCAAAAAAAAACAGGAAAAGTTGGTAGTTTATGACTTATGATGAGAGACACTTATTTAGACGCCAATTGAAGACTTGATTTTAGTATTCTCTCCATACAGTGTTGCTTTATTTTCTTGAGGAGAGCGCAAGTTTGATATGCTTGGCGTTTCGTTATTCCATTTATCCGGGCCTTGAAGAGAGATCGGCCATTTTTTTTCTTTAAGCTGACTATTTTTATTGCTCCGCTTTTTAAAAATTTTTGAGCACTTTTGGTGGCTAGTTTCGCTGCCCTGTAAGCTTGGGGGTAGTGGTTAAATGCTCCAACTTGAACACCCCATATCCTTTGTTTTCCCCTAGCAGTGATGGTTCGTTTTGGCTTTAGTGTGTTTTTAATTTTGGGTTTATATCTTTGCTTTTTATCCAAGATCCTAAAACCTTTATTTAGTAAATGGGTCATGTGCTTATTGCGATGCCTTGACGAATTTCCTCCAAATACCACACCTATAAGTCTTGTATTTCTGCGTTTAACTGAAGCGACTAGGTTATAACCAGAAGCTCTGATATAACCAGTTTTTATGCCGTCTGCGCCTTTGTATGTGGTAAGTAATTTGTTATGATTTTTATGTTTTCTACCGTTAAAAGAGAACTTTTTCACGGCAAAGTACGAGTAAAAATTTGGGTGATCTCGCAACAAGGCTCGAGCCAACTTTGCCATGTCTTTTGCAGTGCTTAGCTGTCCCCGATTTGGCAATCCAGAGGCATTACGGAAAGTTGTGCGTTTCATCCCAAGTTCTCTTGCCTTAGCAGTCATTTTTAGAGCAAAGGTCCGTTCTGATCCAGAAATATGCTCAGCTATTGAGGTGGCTACATCATTTGCAGACTTTGTTACGAGCGCGAGGATTGCATCATGTATAGATATAGTTTGACCATATCTTAGGCCAAGGCGCGATGCGGGTTGTCGAGCAGCTCTTTTTGAGATTTTGAGCTTTGAGGTTAAAGATGCTCTCCCCGCCTTGATCTCATCGAAGATCATGTATAAAGACATCATTTTTGTTAAGGATGCCGGATAATTCCGTGTTTCACTATTTTTTTGGTATAATATTTTTCCAGAGGTTGCATCTATGACAATGGATGCATACTTTGCATAGGCGGGCAAGGGCGATCCAACACTACAGAAAGTTAGAATTAGCGTGCAGAATAACCCCCTCAAAATTTGTCGAGTTTTAACAGAATAGGGTAACATAAGTAGTGAGCCGGTCATTTTGTTCTCAAATGTTCTGTTTAGTGTTTCATATCAGTAATCTTAAGAAAGTAAGTAAGTATAAAGTGATGGAAATAATAAGTGTAATCTGATGAAGATCTAGTTAATAAATTTTTTAATTATTATAATTGAAGTAAAAAACTTTCAAAACTATATTTTTCAAGGAGAAACATTCTTTTATTTATCAAAAATAGAGCTTAATTTTTAAAAGTTACGTGTTTTTCGCGTTATTTTCTACTTATAAGGTTTTAGGTTTAAAAAATGATGATAGTTAGGAAAAAAATCTATACTATCTTGAAATTTGAAATTATGCTTCGACATGATTTCAAGGGTGCCTACTCATATTGACAACTCCTATTTTTTGGAGACAGCAGTTTTCAGGTAGGGTTATTTGGGAGTGTTAAGTTGTTATTTAGCAAAGAATTAAGATGTTCAGAAGTACCCGTTAATTCAGATGATGACCAAATTGGAACGGGGCTAGCCGTTAAACCGGTGACTAAGACCAAGAAGCCCTCAATGTACAAAGTTTTGATGCTTAATGATGATTATACACCAATGGAGTTCGTAGTTGAAGTTCTGCAACAATTTTTCTCTATGTCACGAACAAAAGCAATGAAGATTATGTTGCATGTCCATCAACGTGGGATAGGCGTTTGTGGGGTTTATACTTATGAAGTGGCCGAAATGAAAGTAACTCAAGTAATGGACGCGGCAAGACAGAATGAGCACCCGTTGCAATGCGCAATAGAAAAGGATGGTGCAGATGGAAAGGACTAAGTAGATGTTATCGCAAAACTTAGAAAACACGCTTCACAGAGCCTTAGGCTACGCCTCGGATAGGAACCATGCCTTCGCTACCCTAGAACATCTTTTACTTTCCCTAATTGATGACCAAGATGCTATGGCAGTTTTAAAAGCGTGTGGTGTCGACATGGCTCGCTTGGAGGCAGATCTGTCAGAATTTTTAGATACTGAAATGAAAGATTTGGTTGTCAGGGATAATAAAGAACCTAAGCCAACTGCAGGATTTCAGCGGGCAATTCAGAGAGCGGTAATTCATGTCCAAAGTTCCGGCCGAGAGGAGGTAACAGCTGCGAACGTCCTAGTCGCGCTATTTTCTGAGAGGGAGTCGCACGCGGTGTATTTCCTGCAACTTCAAGATATGTCTCGGCTAGATGCTGTAAACTATATATCTCATGGCATAGCAAAGTTGTCAGTGGGAAATGATCCAAGAAGTTTTCAAAGGGCTGATAATGAAGGGGGAGATGAAAACGTAGTTCAAATGGGTGAAGCAGCTCTTGAGACGTACTGCGTAAATTTAAATGAAAAGTCTAAATTGGGGCGGATTGATCCTTTAATTGGTCGGGATCAGGAGGTTGAACGAACCATTCAAATTCTATGTCGCCGAAATAAAAATAATCCACTTTATGTTGGGGATCCGGGGGTTGGTAAAACCGCGATTGCGGAGGGCTTAGCTAAGCGGATTGTGGAAAAAAAAGTTCCTTCTGTATTATTTGATACCACTATTTATGCTCTTGATATGGGGTCTCTATTAGCGGGGACCAGATACCGTGGCGACTTTGAGGAACGCTTGAAAAACGTAATGTCTGAGTTGAGTTCGAAGGATCGCTCCATTTTGTTTATCGATGAAATCCATACTATTATTGGAGCGGGCGCAACAAGCGGTGGCTCAATGGATGCATCAAATATTTTAAAACCTGCGCTTCAAAATGGAGATTTGCGGTGTATGGGCTCCACGACATACAAGGAATATAGAGGTTATTTCGAAAAGGATCGTGCGCTAGTAAGAAGATTTCAAAAAATTGATGTTTATGAGCCAAGTGTTGAGGATACTATTAAGATTCTTACTGGACTCAAGCCAAACTTCGAGAAACATCATAGTGTAAAATACACCCACGACTCAATAAAAATAGCGGCAGAACTATCAGCAAGGTATATCAACGACAGAAAGTTGCCTGACAAAGCAATTGATGTAATAGACGAAGTGGGCGCATCCAGAATGTTAATTCCGGAAAACAAGAGAAAAAAAACCATATCCGTTGCAGACGTAGAGGAAATAGTAGCAAAGATCGCAAGAATACCGCCTAAATCTGTTACAACGGATGACAGAAAGGTGTTAAAATATCTGCGCAAAAATCTTGAGAGTGTAGTTTTTGGCCAAGAAAAAGCCATAGAGGCGATCTCAAGTGCTATTAAACTAGCCAGGGCCGGTTTGCGTGAACCAGAGAAGCCAATAGGAGCCTATTTGTTTTCAGGGCCAACAGGCGTAGGTAAAACCGAGGTGGCCCGTCAGCTTGCTTATATTTTGGGCGTTGAGCTTGTACGTTTCGACATGTCGGAATATATGGAGCGGCACTCAGTGTCTAGACTCATTGGGGCTCCTCCTGGTTATGTGGGATTTGATCAAGGCGGTTTAATGACTGACTCTATTGATCAGCAACCGCATTCTGTTCTCTTATTAGATGAAATCGAGAAAGCACACCCAGATTTGTTTAATATTCTCTTGCAAGTAATGGACCATGGTAAATTAACCGATAATAATGGGAAAAGTGTCGATTTTAGGAACGTGGTTTTGATTATGACCACTAATGCAGGGGCAGAGCAGCTAGCAAAGCCAGCTATAGGATTTGAGAGGGAAGAGCGGTCTGGAGACGATATGGAGGCGATCGAGAGAATGTTCACACCGGAGTTTCGAAATCGTTTGGATGCAGTAGTTCCTTTCAGTGGTCTACCTCCAGAAGTGGTTACTCAAGTGGTAGATAAATTTGTTTTAGAGCTTGAGGTGCAACTAGAGGACAAAAACGTATTTATTAAACTTAGCCAGAAAGCTCGTAAATGGCTTGCTAAGCGCGGATATCACAAAAAATTTGGGGCGAGGCCTCTATCGCGCATTATCCAAGAGCATATTAAAAAGCCTTTAGCTGAAGAGCTTCTTTTTGGTAAACTGGTAAAGGGAGGTGAGTTGCTTGTTGATCTAAAAAAAGATTCGTTGATTTTTGTTTATCCAAAGATCCCAACAAAGATGAAAAAGAAAGAAACTTTATCTAGCTCAAAAGCTTAAACAGCAATTTATTCTCAGAAAAATCAGCATAAAGATCTCTGATTGTTGCAAGAGAAAGCGGATCAAAAATATATTTTAGATTATTAATTTTTACATTGAATTTGGCTTGTTATTTTTATCTGAGAGGCGGCCCTTCTTTTAATCCGGATTGCCTGTCTAGAGGAAACGCGGAATGCCTGTTGCCCTAAGGAAAGACCGATGGCATTAAGTCTCTCCAACCCAACGCTCCTACAAGAGTTACAGAAATTTGCCAAAATGACTTCATCTTTTGAGAACGGTTTAAGCATTACACACTTTGTGCTCGCTTGCTTAGGGAGAGATCTTTGTGGGTTCTGATTGAATGATTGTGTATCAGAGTTTCCTTTACATGTTAACTCTTTTGTTATTCGGGTTCGGCCAGGACCCCTAAATGGAAGAGCGAGTTGAGATGCAGCTTGAACAATGTAACGCCTAACGACGGGAACGGATATTCCCGGTCGTTTTCTTGTAACACCTACGGAACGGCAAGAGTTACAGGTGTTTTTTATAAATTCTCTTCCTGAGTGAACGGCAATAAATGTACATCTTGCCCCAGCTAATGTTAACATCCTCGCGTTAGCCTTAGACAAAATTGTATGTTCCGGTTTCACCCAACTGGCGGCAGGTCCTATTAAGAAAATAATGACTACCATTGTAAAGGTGAAACAAGTAATTAAATTCAACACTTTTTTAACTTAAAGTTATATTTTTGTAAGGGGAATATTCCATAAGCTCTCTCATCTCAGCATCAATCCCAAGTCTTTCACTTTCTAAATATGGCTGAATAGCACTACGAAGTCTGGGGTCTGCAATCCAGTGTAACGACCAAGTGGGCATCGGTAAATATCCCCTTTGAATTTTGTGATGCCCTTGGGCACCGGCTTCGACTTTTTGGAGTCCATTCTCTATAGCGTATTCGATAGCTTGATAATAGCATGTCTCAAAATGAAGAAACTTGTGTGTCTTTAAACAACCCCAATTCCTTCCATAAAGAGTTTTACGGTCCCTCAAATTCAGAGCCCCAGCCACTAGTTCCCCATTATGTTCTACAGTAATCAATACAATTTTTTCTCCCATCCATTGTCCGGTTAACGAGAAAAAATCTCTTTCCAGATAGTTCTGCCCCCATTTTTTGTCAGTAGTAGAAGTATAAAACTTATAAAAATAGTCCCAATGGAATTCTTTTATTTCAGAACCAGATAACGCTTGAATTTTAAAATTCATATCTTTTATCTTTTTTCTCTCTTTCTTTATCGCTTTTCGCTTACGCGAGGTTAGCTGATCGAGGAAATCGTCAAAATCTTTAAATCCTCGATTACTCCAGTGAAACTGTTGCCCATTCCTTTGGAGAAAACCAAGATTGGCTAAATCAGTAGTTTCACTTTTTGTTGGGAAAGTAATATGGACAGAGGAAACTTCGAGTTTTTGGGCTAGCTGTATCATTCCTTTGGCTAGGGTTAACCTTAAAACTCTAGTCCTTTCCTCCCCTTGGTCTTTGCGGACCATTAGTCGCGGCCCTGTTACTGGAGTAAAAGGAACTGCACATTGCAGTTTTGGATAGTAGCGTCCTCCAGCTCTTTCATAAGCATCGGCCCACCCCCAGTCAAAAACATACTCCCCATAAGAATGGTTTTTTAAATAAAGTGGCGCCACAGCGGCTATTGGACCATCGCCTTCTCTCAGAATGAGATGCTGAGAGAGCCAACCAGTATTTTGTGTTGCTGATCCGCTCTCTTCAAGTGCTCTTAAGAATGCATAGCTGGTAAATGGATTTTCCTCAGAGTTGCAATTATTCCATTCCTCTTCGGATACTTCTTTTAGTGATGTGACGACTTCTATTGAAATTGGGGCCATAAGATTAGACATAAACTTTGAGTTAACTTGCTCAATTTAAAACTTCGAAAACCCCATCTATTTCGGTGGCAGACCCTAAGGGTAGACTAGGAGCACTGACAGCAAATCGAGAGTGAGTACCTATTATATTTCCAAAAACCTGAACCATAAGATCTGATGCCCCGTTGATAACCTTTGGTTGGTCGGTGAAGTCTGGCGCAGAATTTACGAAACCTCCCAACTTTATTACTTTGGTTACTTTATCCAGATTCCCGTTGCAAGCTGCTTTGAGATGGCTGAGTAAGTTTAGGCCACAGATTTTTGCAGCTTTGTAGCCGTCTTCTAAAGATAGTTCAGCCCCAACTTTTCCCACATATTGAAGTTTTCCATCCAAATGTGTTACTTGACCAGAGATAAAAATTAAGTTTCCAGTCTTAATAAATGGCACGTAATTAGCAGCAGGAGTCGATGGGCTTGGTAATTCAATTTTGAGTTCTGCTAGCCTTGTTTCAATTGACATCATCATATTATAATCTCACAAAGGTAAAGAGTATCCGACTTAAACCTTAAGAGATAATCCCTCCTCTGGCGCCAACACTATTGTGTCTGATTTCAGTTTATTGAGCATGCTTGTGGCGATTTCTAATTTCCTATCAATTGCTTTATCATCTTGGTCGGGATCATGATGAAATAGGCAGAGATGCTTGACTTTAGCATTATTCGCTAGCTTGACTACTTTACTGATACACGAATGACCATAACCTACCTTGCTCACATATTCCTCATCAGTGTATGTCGTGTCTGTTATAAGAATGTCGGAGTTCAGACAAAATTTTGCAAGTCGTTTTTCGTAATGGGGCGAGTAAAATTCACTATCCTCAAAAAATATCTCGTTGTCGGTAATATAACAAATAGATCTGCCATTATAGTTAACTCTATAGCCAAGACATTTGCCTGGGTGGCTTAGAAGTTTTGTTTGGACTTCTATTCCCCCAACATCGAGAATTTCCTCTTCTATATCTCTAAAATAAACCCTGGCTGCAAACTCGTTAAGAGTTATTGGGAAGTAAATACCGTCCATTTGCGCAGAAATGAGTTCACGCATAGTTGTATCACTTTGGTTTGCTCCTAAAATTTCAATTTCGTTTCCCTGAACATAAAGAGGGGAAAAGAATGGAATTGTATTTACATGATCCCAGTGAGGGTGGGATATAAATATTTTAGCATGAAAACGGCGTCTTCCTTGGGCCATCAACATATCACCTAGGTTTTTTATGCCGCTCCCTCCGTCAAAAATAAAAAATTGTTCGCGAGGAAACTCTAGGGAGACGCACGATGTGTTCCCACCATATTTCAAGTATTTTTCGCCAGTAGCAGGTAAGGTGCCTCTAACACCCCAGAAAGTAAGGTCAATATGGTCATCTAAAATTCGGTTTACCTGCCCTATGAAAGTATCTTTATTAATTGGTTTTCTAATATAGCCATCTGCTCCGAAGGAATACGACCGCTTGCGATCAAATGTGTATGCTTTTATTGAAGACATTATGAACTTAACTTTTTTTAGTTTTGATGTTTCTTTCACTTGCTTGCAAAGCTGCAATCCATCAACATTTGGCATCATTAAAGCAGAAATAACACAATCTGGAGACCGCTTAGAAATTTCGTCAAACGCTGTAGCGCTGTTGCTTGTGGAAGAGACCTCACATCCCTCCTCCTCAAGTAACTTTGTCATTACTTTAATAACGACTGGATCTTCATCAACTATAAAAATGCTGGTCTTTCTCGATTTCATTGGCGTATCTAATTTCCTAAAAGGTTTTATTAAGTGTAACACGACTCACATTTCTGCGGAATATGCTACTTAAATCAGTATAGACAATATAAGGCTGACACCGATATGTCGACAGTTCTTTGATGTAAATTTTATTGGGTAGGTGCTTAAAAAAATGGGGCCGGCCAGGGAATAGTTCCCTAACCTGCGCCCCAAGTTTCCCAGGGAGGATTCACACTATACTGTTTCATGAGCACCCACTTGTTGCTCCACATGTATTACATTTCAGGCAGGTTCCATTTCTAACCAACGTAAAATTCCCACATTCTCCGCATGGATCTCCCTCAAAGCCTTTCATACGGGCTTCTTTGGCAGAATCATATTTCAAATTGTCTCCAATAACATTTGAGCCCCTAGTGGCCAGCCTATTATTAGACACCAAATTTGCCGTCTTTGGTTCATTAGGGCTTAAAGATTGAGTAGCATGCATTTTCTGGGATGTAACGGTTGTATCTGGTTTTCCGTCGATTACCAATAGGTTTCTCATATATCCCCGACTGGCCATTTTTTTAACAGCTTTCATAGTCTCCACCGCTGGATTTCCGTGAAAATCACCCTCGTCAGACCCACTTCCAATAGTATCTGGATACAAATCTTTCGGTTCAACATGGGCTAAATCATTTCTGCCTAAATATGAAACTGCTAATTCTCGAAAGATATAATCTATTATTGAGGTTGCCATCTTGATAGTATCGTTTCCTGTTACAACTCCGGAGGGCTCAAATCTAGTGAATGTAAATGCCTCAACGTACTCTTCCAAAGGTACGCCATATTGCAGACCAATAGAAATAGCTATCGCAAAATTATTCATAAGTGACCTAAACGCTGCGCCCTCTTTATGCATATCTATAAAAATTTCTGACAGTCGGCCATCTTCATACTCTCCAGTCCGCAAGTATACTTTATGGCCTCCTACACTTGCTTTTTGAGTATATCCTTTACGACGATGAGGCGGGCGAACTCGCTCTGTTACAAAACGCTCAAAAACTCTTTCTGCCACGATCTCAGCTCTAATAGCTCCTGGTTGCTCGGTTATCGATTCACTTAATAGCGACTCTTCCTCAGTATTTATCAAACTGGACTGCAGTGGTTGTGAGAGTTTTGATCCATCTCTGTACAGAGCATTTGCTTTTAAACCCAGACGCCATGATTGCAGATAAGAACTCATACAGTCTGCCACTGTTGCATTGTTTGGCATATTTATTGTTTTCGATATCGCTCCAGAAATAAAAGGTTGAGAGGCAGCCATCATAAGAATATGACTCTCTACCGATAGAAATCTTTTTCCAGTTCGCCCACAGGGGTTTGCACAATCAAATATCGAGAGGTGATGGTCTTTAATATGTGGGGCCCCCTCTATAGTCATTGTGCCACAAACATGAATATTAGCAGCTTCTATTTCATTTAATGAAAATCCTATGTGGTGCAAAAGATTAAAAGAGGGATTGTCTAGGTTGTCTCTCTCTATGCCAAGAGTCTTAACACAAAATTCTTCTCCTAGGGTCCACCTGTTGAATACAAACTTAATATCAAATGCCTCTGAAAGATGCTTTTCTACGAGAGCTATTTTTTCGTCTGAAAACCCTGCTTTCCGCAAAGAATCAGGATTTATACCTGGGCAGTTCTCCAGAGAGTGCCGTCCCACAGCATAGTCAATAATTTCTTTCCTCTGTTCTTCAGAATATCCAAGTCGCTGTAAGGCTAATGGGACCATTGAATTAATAATTTTAAAGTATCCACCGCCAGCCAGTTTTTTGAATTTTACCAGAGCAAAATCCGGTTCAATTCCAGTGGTGTCGCAATCCATAATTAGACCGATGGTCCCTGTGGGTGCCACAACGGTGACCTGCGCATTTCGATAACCCCACTCTTCGCCCTTTTTAAGAGCTTCATCCCATGAATTTCTCGCAACATCCACCAAATCTTTGTCTGGACACTCACTTATATTAAGAGGAACTGGTGTTATTGATAAGCCCTCAAAGTCTGAATTCTGACCATGGGCTGCACGGCGGTGATTCCTAACTACTCTCAACATTTCCTTCTGATTACGTTTAAATTCTGGAAATGTCCCCAACTCTTCAGCCATTTCGGCTGATGTTAAATAAGCTGTTCCAGACATTAGGGCTGATATAGCTCCGCAGATAGATCGCCCCTCTTGCGAGTCATAGGGAATGCCAGCTGCCATTAGATATCCACCTATGTTAGCAAACCCAAGTCCTAATGTTCGAAAATCATAAGATCGAAGGGCTATCTCTTTTGAGGGGAATTGGGCCATTAAAACAGATATCTCAAGAGTAACCGTCCAGAGTTTTACGGAATGCGAAAATGACTGGGTATCCAGTTGTCCATTTTCTTTTTGATAAGCTATTAAATTCAGCGAGGCTAAGTTGCATGCCGTATCATCCAAAAACATATACTCAGAACAAGGATTCGAGGCGTTAATACGCCCACTCTCTGGGCAGGTATGCCACTCGTTAATAGTGGTATCAAATTGCAACCCAGGATCAGCGCTAGCCCAAGCTGCATAGCCAATGTCGTTCCATAGCTCTTTTGCTTTGACTGTTTTTGCCACTTTTTTGTCTTTGCGATGGATGAGATTCCAATCGCCATTGCATTCGACCGATTCTAAAAATTCATTTGAAACGCGAACAGTGTTGTTTGAGTTTTGTCCGGCAACAGACAAATATGCCTCTGAGTCCCAATCTGTATTATAT
>MDSW01149346.1_pt1 | contig 13077 bp, 9 predicted proteins | sample 811171 | NCBI WGS metagenome assembly MDSW01 (sample SAMN05326641, study PRJNA326480) | marine metagenome | isolation source: seawater | place: Atlantic Ocean: North West | collected 2012 | reverse complement strand
GCTCGCGCTCGACCACGTGCTGGTGCTCTGGGACCAGTTCTTCTCCGCGGGCACCCGCCGCAAAATGTTCAACCGCGCCGTCGACACCCTCGTGTGCCTCCTGGTCCACCACCGCAACCTCTTCGTGCACCTGCCGGTCCTCACCGCCATGGACATTTTCAAAACCCTCACCCAACACACCCTCGACCAATATGTGGTGATGAAAACCATCGAAGTGGTCGCGCCACATGTCCGCCTACGACCGCCGGCAGCAATTGCGGCAACGTGAGATGGACGAAGACGCGCTGCTCAAAACAATCTACGGCATGCAGGACGTGGACATGCAGACCATTGCCGCCCACGTGCGCACCTACACGCTGTCGGACACCGAGAAAGCCATCCTCGAGCGGGTGGAGAACGACCACCGCAGCGAACCGCGGTTGTTCATGCTCATGTTCGCGTTGTGGTTGGCGCCCCATCTGAACCTGGCGGAGGGGGCGTTGCCGCGCCGCTTCGAACCGTTTCAACAAGCGCTGCCAAACCTGTGCATGGACATGCTGGAGGGGAGGGTGGTGTCGCTGCAACAGTTTGTGCGGCAGGCGGCGGCAGAGTACGTAATGGGACCGAAGGATACAACATAGTCACGTCCAACGGCGTCTCGCGGCACACAATGTCGTGGTGGAACCACTGGCGGATCCGCGTCATGCCCTGCATGTCGACCCGCGACAGGTGCAGCGTCCGCGTCGGGTACACAAACACTACCTCGTACATGTCGTTGTCGTAATGCGCCACCACGTCGTCCGGTATCGCCCAACACCCCCCGCGCCGCACCACGTGGTCGTGCAACCACACCTCGTCCCACGCCCCGTCCACCCACGCCCGCACCGCACACCCCAACTGCACGTCCGCGAACCGCGCGCAACTCTGGTTGGTCGCCTCCACGTCGCGCGCCCACTCTTGCATCCTGCCCCCCTTGGACCCCACCAGAAACGCCGTGCGCTTGAACTCGGTCGCCGGGCAAAAATACACGATCCCTTGAAGCATTATGGTGTATTTATCTCAGGAGACACGATGGTAATACGGATGAGCGGCATCGAGAATCGGGGCAACACCTGCTTCGCCGCCGCGGTGATCCAAGTGTTGCGCTACTGCAAACCCGTGGTGCGGCGCCATCTGGAGTCGGACGACCCCGTGCTGCACGACTTCTACGACGCTCTGTACGCCGGACACAGCGCCGAACCCTTTCTGAAACGCTTGCCCGCCCTGGGCTACGCCGCCCACGAACAGCACGACGCACACGAATTCTTCATGACCATGGTGGAGAAAATGTTTCCCACGGACAACCCGTTCGAAGGGGAGATCACCAGCATCCTCGAGTGCGTCGACGCCCACATGTCGGTCAGCAAGTACCCCTGCTGCTCGCTGCTGGTCCACGGCGACGTGCAGGCGGGACTGACGGCGTTCTGCACCCCCGAAAAGGTCGACGCCAAGTGCGAGACCTGCGGCTTGCCGGTCACCAAACGCATGTCGGTCACCACGGGCGACGTGATGCTGGTGCAGTTGCAACGGTTCTCGCACGACGGGCAGAAACTCACCCACCAAGTGCACATCCCCCCGTGCATCACCAACGTCAAACCCATGCACCTGTGCGGGGTCATCCACCACATGGGCAGCGTGGATTTCGGACACTACACCGCCACCGTGCGCACCGACGACGGGTGGAAAGCGGTGAGCGACGACTTTGTGGTTGACGTCGAGGCGCCCGAAACCAGCCGCTCCGCCTACATTCTTGTGTACACATGTGGTGAGTGAAACACGCGCGCCACGCGCAGCACACATGTCGCGTCAAACCTGCGTGTGTTTGTTCTCCGGCATCGGCGGTATGGGCATGATGCTCCCGGTGCGCGTGCTGCTGCGCGTCGAACGCGACCCCTACGCGCGCATGGTCCTCGAGGCGCGCATGGCGGAGGGCATGCTGGACCAGACCCCGATCCACGACGACATCTGCACGCTGGACAAGGTGCCCCCGCACGACATGATGATCGCCGGGTTCCCCTGCCAGGACATTAGTACCGCGGGCAAGGGCGCCGGGTTTGAAGGGAAAAAAAGTATTTTGTTTTACCAAGTCGCGCGTCTGGTGGAGCAGTCGCGTCCGCCCACCGTCATGCTCGAAAACGTCGCCAACCTCCTCAACATGCCCGGGGTCTGGCAACCGGTGCTCACCGAAATGTCACGGCTGGGCTACGATATGTACTGGACCCTCGTGTCCGCCGCGCAGGCAGGAGCGCCCCAAAAACGCGCGCGGTGGTTCTGCTACTGCGTCAAACGGCGCGACGTGGGCGACGTGCACATGACGTTCGACGGCGACAAGATGCACAAAGACGGCGCGTGCCTGCGCGGAGTGTACCGCCAAGTGGAAGGGCACGGGCTGCCCATGTACAAGCTGGCGCGCCCGCTGGTGTTCCGCGCCCTGGAAGGCGTCGCGTGCCGCGGAAAGGTGCTCGCCCACGACGTGGTGCGCTACCGATGGTGCACCCCGAGGGCGAACGGCGGCAACAACGCCTGCAACAACATGACGTACCGGTCCATCCGAGACATTTCGTCCCAACTGCGGTTCGAGGTGGGCACCAAAGAACGGCACATGCATTACAACCCCGACTGGGTCGACTGGTTGATGGGGCTGCCCGCGGGGTGGACGGACGTGGCGCGGGAGACCACGCAGCCCTTCGAGGGGTGGCGCCACGAACCCTGCAAGCGCATGGCGCCCCAACGCCCCCACCACTACGCCGATCGGGCACGGTGTTTGGGCAACATGTGCGTGCCCCACACGGCAAAGATCGCCTACGACGTTTTAAAGGCACGGGCGGGTGTTAAAATTCAGGAAGAAAAACAAAGTATATAAAGGGTGCATTTTCCTGTAAATCAGCATGAACCCCCTCAGCAATGTTAACCCCCTCACTCGACCCGAGCAGCCGGAGCAGTACGCCTCCGACGGCAACAACCCCTGGGCGCCCTTCTTTGGCGACCTGTCCGGCGGCTTCGACGCCCACACGCGCGACTGGACCGGCAAGGACTACGGGCTGCACGCCGGGGCGCGCCTGCCGCACGAGTCCTACAACCTCCCCGAAGCCTACAAGGGCAAGTCGCGCCACCTGGAGGACGTCCTCGATTTCATGCGCCGCGAGGAAGATGAGTTTTACACGCGCGATCTGTTGCCGTGGGAGCTCACCGACGATATCAACGTACAGTGGGACATTTTCCGTTTCAACCGCACGCTCGCCGATATCGAGCCCGAGCAGGGGGTACCGCGCCTTGTGACCGCCGAAACCGATTCTCGCACGGATCGTCTGATCCGCCGCGGGCTGGCGTTTCAGCTGGAGCACGGGTTCTTCACGACTGAACGTGGACGCCGTCATTTCATGTTAAACCTCGAACAAATTACCGACGCGATTCACACAACCGCGTACTTTGGGGTGATGCACGCGCTGCTCACCGGCAAGAACCACTACAAGGAGTGGCGCCGCAGGTACGACCGCAACAAGCGCCGCCACAACCTCATGCGCTACGAGAAGAACATGTGGGCGATCCTGCAGAAGGATCTCAAGGGGCTGTACATCATGGACGCCGAGATCAAGCACGACATGGGACTCAACAACGTCACCCCCAACGTGCTGGTGCTCCCGTCCAAAGCCTCCATCTACGCCCACATGGTGCCGAGCAGCGAGACCGTATACCAGGAGCGCGGTCCGGGTGCCCACGAGGCGCTGGCGAGTGGCAGCAAGATGACCACGTTCCGTGGCAGCAAGGTGTTCGAAGCGGAATCCTTCGATGTGGACTTTACCAACGAAAACGTGGACTTGCTCACGCGCGACCGCATGATCGGCGAGTACTTTGTGATGAAAAATACTGCTGCTCCGGGAGTACCTCCCAACATTCAAATCTTTTGCGCCGAACACGACAAGTTTATGACGATTGACGGTGCTACCGCCGCAAGAAATGCGCTGAATGCGAGTGACGCGCGTTTCGCCTCCAATCTGCTGGAGGAAATGAAAGAAAGCCATTACCGTGATCCCTCCGAACGCATCGAAGTCGAACTCAACCGACTGCGCAACGACAAACGCTGGACGGCGGCTGCCGAACGTGCTCTGGAGGGAATTGTAGGTCAAGCCGGCGGCGGTGCCCTTGCTAATCGTCGGTGGGTTGCAACCCTATTGCGACTGGCGCATCTTGTGGGCGAGATGCCACAAAAAGGGCAATTTGCACCTCTAGAGTTTGCTGCTCTGAGGGCAAGGGACCCGGCAGGTTACGATAACATTTTGCGTGACGATTATCTAGTTGCCCGTGCCGGAATTCCTAACGCTGTTGGTGGATACCCAGGAGGCGGAGGCTTCGGGCGTATTTTCCCAGACGCAGCCACACTCGACCTCGCATTTGGGTTTACTTCTGATGCCTACGCCACTGCGTTTCGAACATTCAAAACGCGGGTGGATACCATTCTTGCGCGAGGAGCAGCTGCCAAGATTACCGCTGCGGATTTTGCGACGGGAGGTGCTAACCCTACACTTGGCGACAGTGTTCTGCTTCTGCGAAACTATGCAGCAGAATTCAAGGCGACTCACGAAATCGCAACCACTGGTAACATAAACGCAAACGATAGCATTCTGCTGTTCCGTCCGTTTTCCACTTGGCGCATGGGCAGTGCCATTTCGGCACAGGGAGGGCGCGAGCTGGGATCGACGTTCCACGGACATCATGACTTTCAACTTTCGGACGATGTGGTGCGCAAAACGATTCTGGGACATTACACCTTCTACTCGAAGAGTGTGGTGAAACGTCCCAAGCAGTACGCCATTATCGAGGACGTGTACGCGCAGGGCTACGTGTCGGGCGGCGGCATTGAGTTTTTCACGCAGGCGTCGCTGGAGGACGCTATCCAGGAGCAGAAGATTGGTACCCCCGAGAACCGCAAGTCGCTGATCGCGTGGCATGTTCGGTCGGATAAGGATTTCGAGCAGGCGTTGGATCTGTTCGGCAAGTTGCCCGAGACGCTGGCAGAGTATGACGAAGAGGAGGTGGAGCATTTCCCGGGATCAGACCAGCTGGGTCGCTTTTTGGACATGATTTCGCCGTACCGCAACGACGGTGAGTATCTGGCGGACGCGCCGCACATCAACACGGTGTGTTTCCGCGGAGCCCAGAAGTCTCTAGTCGTTAATAATGGTCGCGCGTCATTCCAGGTGTCTCACCTCAACCACGGACACTGGGGCAAGATCACGTACGACGGGTGCATGGCGGTGCGGGAGGGGCGGATGGTGGAGGTGGACAAGGACCGGGTGCTAAAGTTTGGAGATGCTTAAGTTCTTGTTTTTATTGCATGACATTGTACACACAACGCCTGTAAATTTTGTAACGTATCTGTCCCGCCTTGGCTGAGTTCGACGATGTGGTCGATGTCAAACGCTTTCGGGTGCAGCAGCGTGCCGCACGTCTTGCACTTGTAGTCTTGCGCGTACGCCACCGTCCAGCGGTGCTTGCGCGACATTTTCCGCACCTGCTGCATGTCTTGTTGGATGGATTTCTCCACGTGGTAGAGCATCGTCGCCGCGGCGGAAGTGCCTCGGTCGGACACCCAGCGCAGGAACGGCAGCAGGGTTTTCCGCGACATAAAGTGCCGCTCGCCGTCCACCACCTGCACCAGCTTGCCTTCGTACTGGTCCAGCAGCAGTTCGGTGGCGCACGGGTACACTTCCGTCAGGGCGTGGTGAATGTCGTTCCAGTCGTAGTACCACACGCCCCGAATCTTGGTCTTGGCAATCATTTCCAGACAACGCGACCCGTATATAGTGTTGGCGCACGCGTGGAAACCATGGGGCAGCGCCTGCTTCGCCACCCGCTCTGCGCCAAACCGACGGTGCAGACGGCGCTGCAGCAGCTGGTGCACGTGCAGATGATGTCGCGCGAAATGATCGCCAAGTACGAGCACCAGCACGCCGAGTGCACGCGGGAGGTGCGCGCCACGCTGGGGGACCGTCCCCGCGCGCTGCGGTTGATGCGCAAGCGCAAGATTCTCGAGGGGCACATCGCCGGGTGCGAGCAGCGGTTGCACGCCTGCATGCAAAAGCAGTGCGCGCTGGAGCAGCTGGAACTCACCAAACTCCAAATAGACGCATTACAGCAGTCGTCCAACTTATTTCGTCGGTTTTCGCGTCGGCATTCGCTGGAGAAGATTGAGGCGTTGACGGCGACGATGCAGGAGTTGTCGGACGATCTGCTGGACATGAACGACCTGCTGCAGACACCTTTGCAACCGGTAGACGACGAGACGGTGTTGGAAGAACTGGCGGCGCTCGAGGCGGAAGTGGCGCTGCCGCAGGTGCCTTCGCACTGTCCGGTGGCGACGGTCGCCGCGCACGTCGCGCACGTCGAGGGTGCCGAGGACCCCGCCGCGGGGTGGGCAGTTGCGTGAGCAGGGCGAGCACCTTGGCGCGGGTGCAGATGCGCTGGAGCGCGCGGGCGTCCTCCAGGGCGTGGTGCGCCAGGTAGGTGCGTTTGAACAGCGCTTTGTAGATGTTGGGTTGGGAGTAGGAGGGCAGGTCGAGGGTTTGGCGCAGCACCGGCAGCGAGTCGCGGAACTGAATGTCGTGCGGGATGTCGTAGCGCTGCAGGTGCCCTCGGATGATTTTTTCGTCAAAGGCTTTTCCGTTGTGCGCCGTCCAGATCCGCCCGTGCCCGAACGCCGCCGCCTCGCGCACCGCTTGCTCGGGGGTTTTGAAGAGGGGGTTGTCGACGAGCAGCGCGCGGATGCATTCGGACTGGGCTTCGGGGGCGAGACGCCGCACGCTGGTGTTGAGCAAGCCTTTCTCGCTGAGCAGTTTGGTCCAGAACCGAATCGAGTTGGTGGGATGTTGTCCGAGCGCGCGGAGGGTTTGCAGCGGGGGTTTGTCGCCCACGGGGTTGACGAGGCACTGGAAGGTTTTGCGGTCGTACACCATGCCGATTTCGAGCAGTTGGGTGTCGGTGCGCTTGAAGCCTTTCGCCAAAAAACACGACTCGGTGTCGTAGAAGAGCATGTGTTGACGTGCGCGGGTACAGTATATATAGCCGGGCGCGGATCCTCAACATGGCGTATTTTGTGGGCAACGTGTTGTCGCCGACGGACACGCAGCCGGAGCAGCACGACGCGACGTTCGCCTTTACCCGGCAGGAGGCGGCGGCGTTGGACTTGAAGGACGTGCCCATTCGCATGGAGCACGACGACAAGTTGGAGGTGGGTCGAATCGTGACCGCCTGGGACGGGGAGGACGGTTCCAAGTGGGTGATGGGGCGCGTGGACGACAGCACGATGCGGGGGCGGTTCGCCACGCACGCGATCCGCGAGTCTTCGAACGGTCTGCGCTACTACACGGGTCTGTCGCTGCAGCACACCCACACGCAGTACGCCTCGGGCGCCACCCGGAAGGATCCGGTCGAGGTGAGTTTGTGCGTCGACCCCCGTCGGGACGATTGTCGGATAACTTTTGTACATGCATCAAAAAATACACACTATAAAGGTCGTGCTGAAACTGTAAAAATGACCGACGAGACCACCGCCCCTGTCCAGACCACCCCCGAGATCGAACCAGTGGTCGAGGAGCCCAAGTCGTCGGAGCCCCCCGTCGAGTTCCAGCAGGCGTTCATGGGACTCGCCGCGGAGAAGGACGCTCTGGAAGCCAAGCTCGCCGAGCAGGAGAAGATGGTGGCGCAGTTCCAGGCGGAGAAGAAGAAGCAGGCGGAGCAGGAGCAGGCGCGCGCCGAGGCGCTGGTGAAGACGGTGGTCGCCGAGTGGAGCAAGCAGATGGGCGACGAGGACATGAAGGGCGCCGAGTCGTCCATGATGAAGGTGGCGGCGGCGTTCCCGCAGGAGAGCCAGGAGTTTCTGCGGATCGCCCACCACGCCTCCAAGAAGCACGCCGAGCAGCGGACGCTGATGGAGCAGACTGCCGAGAAGGGCAAGGACGCCGCGCTCAAGGACACGTTCAACAAGGTGATGACGAAGCAGGTGCACGCGGCGTCCGCCAAGAAGAAGGAGGAGAAGCAGCATTTTATGGAGGTGTTGAACAAGTACCGCAACCCTGGGAAGGGGCGCGACCGGATGGAGCAGGTGGTGGAGTTGAACAAGCGTCGTCGTATGTATTGAACCCTAAAAGTGTGTATTAGATTACAATCGCCCCTACGGTGCGCACGGCGGAGGACAACCGTCTTCCCGCGCACACTGGTACAGTGTATCCCACGTCCACCACTGCCGTCCGCCCTTCGTACCGGTCCTTGAGCGCCAGCATGTTGAACGACAGCCAGTCCACGTTGTGGTCGCTGGCGCAGCGGTCCCCGTCGTAGTTGGCGTACCCCAGCGCCATGCGCACGTTGTAGCTCGACGAGTAGGTGGTCATCGCCGCGGTGTAGTTGCTGTCGGACACAAAGTGGATGCGTTCATCGAGGTAGTGCGCGGGCACGTCGCAGCCGCGGTAGGGGCAGTCGTCCACGTCCTCGTTGGCGATGCACGCGGCGAGGGGCAGTTCTTTGGGGACGCACAGCGTCACGTCGGTGATCCAGGGGGACTGCTCTTCGAGGTGCACCGAGGCGTTGACTTCCCAGCCGCGTTGGTCCAGTTGGAGTTCGGGGAGGAGGTCGACCACGCGGTGTATGTCGTAGGGGCAGTCCACGAGGGTGAGCGGGAGCATGACGTAGGTGGGGTCGGGTTGCATGAGGCAGTGCGCCCCCGTGAGGGTGTGGCAGGGGTAGCGCTTGACGACGAACTCGTACTCGCCGTGCAGAAAGGGGTAGCAGTCGACGCGCAGGTCACGGCAGGTGGTGCGCATGGAAAAGTAGGACCGCACCCCGTTGCCCCGGTGCTCGGACATGACGTCGAAGGCTTGCATGTCGGGGTAGATGCCTTGCACCGACTCGGTGAGCGGGATGTGGAAGAGGTTGTTCTGCACCTCGCTGTCCATGAAGAACCGGAGTTGGAGGCGCGCGTGGTCGGCGGGGCAGCCGTCAAAGTCGATTTCGGCGTGGGAGGTGCGGATGATCATCTCTCCGGCGGTGATGTCGGCGCAGTTGCCGTCCCAACAGGCGTACTGGGCGTTGCTGCCGATGGCGTGGCAGTCGGCGTCCTGCGTGCACGTGGTGGTGCAGCCCCCGGCGTCGGCGGGCGGGTTGACGCAGATGCCGGTGAGCGGGTAACAGGCGTCCAGGGTGCAGGGGTTGCCGTCGAAACAGTTCTTGTGGGTCTCCGAGTACACCCCGTCCACGCACTGGGCGTCCACGCACATGCTGGGGTTGTCCACTTCGTTGGTGGGCGCAAAGGCGCAGCCCACGTCGGGGCGGCACACGCCCACGTTGCACGTTTTGTTGGGGCACTGCTTGGGCACGCCTTGGCACGTCCCCGCCTGGCACGTGGCGTCCGTGGTGCAGACGTCGGCGTCGTCGCAGGGGGTGCCATCGGGGTCCTGCACGAAAATCGAGTCCACACAGGTCTGACAGCGGCGGGCGACCGCGGTGCCGGAGCACACCCCCGCCTTGCACACGTCGTCCTGCGTGCACTCGGACCCGTCGTCGCAGAGCTCGCCCGACGTGGGGAAAGCGCGGCACGTGTTGTCCACGCACAAGTTCTCGTGGCAGGGCACCGCGGGGCAGTCGTCGTGGTGGACGCAGCAGTTGGGAATGGGTTCGACCCGGCACACCGTGCTGCACACCCCGCGCTCGCACACGCCCGCCTGGCACTCGCCGTCGGCGGCACAAAAGTCAAAGAGGTCGTGGAGCACCGCCATGAACACGATGAGCGCGGTGAAACAGAGGCAAATCGAGCAGTAGAGCATGCTCCAGCCGTGTGTGCAGCGAAACGTGCGCGATCCGCAGTGGACAACGTTCTCGTCGCACTCTAAATCACGCCACTGACGACGGTGCTTGTCGGCAGACATGACCTTTTCGAATGCATCCGAAAGCCCTAAATAGTGCAAGCTTTGGCAACAAAAATTTTACAGTATAACCTACCCCCCTCCACCTCAAAATATGAAGACCGCTTTCGTCACCCTACTCGGAACTTCTGCCGCTATGGCATCTGAGATTTACATGCAAGAAGGTAGTCCACTTCAGATTCGTGTCGTAAATGCAGGTGGCTCGGAGGAATTCCTCACCTTGTCACTGACGGCGGGAAATCTGCCAGTGGTCTCCGGCGGCGGATCTGCCAGCGAGATGAAAGTGGACTGTGTCAAAGACGAACGTTCCACCACTCTTCTGACCCTAGAGGCGGCGGGTCGCCCCCCCATCGCTAATTTCCGTGGCGAGTACGTTAACCGGTGCACGGTCTCGAAAGACAGTCACACCACGCAGATCATTCCGCCGCACGGCGCACACGCTGGTGACGCTGTCCTCATCAAAGACCATGGGGATTGCGCTGAGATTAGTTACACTCCGCCTACCACCAAAACTCTGTCAGCCACCAACGACGGTACGTTTACGGGGTTCGTCCACGGTAGCGCGGACGATAGCTGTCCCAGTGGTCGTCGCGCCACCGACCCGGATACGTCCGCCATGACTGCCAACGTTGAATTCACCGCAGGTGTGGTCGATTCGCGTCTGCTTGGACCAGATGCTCCGTTCACGAATGGAGTTCAGGTACTGCGCCACGACTCCAGCGACGCGTCAAAGGTATTCAATCTGGGTATTGCCAACCCCAACGAAAACTACTTTGTGGGCGCCTGCGAGAACTGTTTCGGCGCGGTCAAGGTCGAGTGGATGTCCGACAACAAACTCATTGAGGTGGTCCGTTCCAGCGGGTTTACCCTCGAGAACACTGCCACCTCGACCGTGCATAATATGAAACAAACGAACGCGTCGCCAAAACCGGAGGCATACGATATCGTGCTGGCGGAAAAGCTGTACACCATCAGCGAGGATACTGCGAGCCCCACGCCACAGAACCTTATTACCGGCAAGATTTCGTGCGGTGCCTCTGGTGGCAAGAGCATTCCCGCGTACGTGCAGGGCAACGACCGCATCGCACAGTGCCGTCAGAAGCTGCCGACCTCTTACCCCGTCCAGTGTAACAACGATGGTTCGACCGGCGCGGGCGAGGTGGAAGGGTTCCCGTACGACTGGGACGAATCTCGTCTTGGGCAGTTCGCCACCGAGCCGACGGGTCAGTCCAAGGACGTGCTCGTGGATTACGAAGACTTTGGACGCAAGGTGGAGGTGGAGTGGGACGATGGCTACAAGGCGCTGGTTACGAACGGCTTGACGCTACTGGGCGCGACCCCGGACCCCAAAACCTCGACGCGCAAGGTGGAGTGGCGCGAGAAATGTGATATTACGATGAAGGATGTTACGTACTCCGTGACGTTCAAGCAGGCGCTTGATTACGCGGCGGGACCCACAATTGCGCAGGGTGCTACTCAGCAGTACCAGAAGTTTGCGGTGACGGATGCTGTGGTTGGATTGTCCAACGCCCATGTCAGCTGGTGCACGTCTGGCGAGAACAAGATTTCGGATTGCTTGTCCTTTGGGGCTGCCAGTGACGCTACCCACAAGGATCATATTCGGATCCGTGATACGGACCACGGGGATTTCCGCGGGTGCAAGGGAGCGAATGCGGGTGACATTGGCGACCACCTCACCTTTGCCAGCACGGACAGCAAGACCTATCTGCCGAGCAAGGTGGTGTGTGGTGCCGTCACGCAGGTGGACCTCGGCTCCATCTACCTGGATTACGGACTCACGTTCACGATTGACCCGTTCGCCAACACCGGTGACGTTTCGGTGTCGGAGTATTCTTCGCTGACCGGCGCGGTGGCGACCCAGGGGTACTACTTTTCCGAGACGGCGGAATGCCGGGCGGACGGTGAGGTGAATCTCCCTGCTGATTCTGGTTGCGAGTCGGAAACCCTTGACACTTACAACAAGGTGAGGGACAAGTTTGCCAGCTGTGGCGCAAATAAGATCATGTACGTCAACCAGCACGTCACGTTCAACATGACCAACGACGGCACGATCCTGAAATTCTGCAACTCCAAGAAGCTTTCGTACACGCTCGAGCAGCAGGACGGTGTGTTGACGGCGTCGATCGCCGCCGCTCAGCGGATTGGGTACGACGCGTCGGTTGTCCTCGAGAACCTGCGGTGGGAGAAATGTGCCGGGGGGTACGAGCAGGTGATGCTGCTCAATTTCGAAACCGATTCCCCGGAGACGCTTTCGGACACTGATATGGTTGTGAGCACCAACGACCACCTCCACAAGGACGACGCTGCGACGGATCTCGGTATGGGACGCATTGTGCTTCGCAGTTCTTGCGTGGATGTGTGCACCAATTCCTCACAGTTGCACCAAGATACGACCACTACGTTCACAGTCGACATTGGCGACACTGAGCCCGAGTTCAAGATCATTTCGCGCATCGCGGGTAACCCGTGCGGTGCGTCGCAGCTGATCGATGCGGTCCCTGACATGGAGCTGAAGGTGAACGCCGTCGCCGACACGTTGACTTGCGGGGGCAGGGGGTCCGGTGCGTCGGACCTCGAGGTCGAGGAGAACGAACATGTGTGCTTTCGCCTGCAGACGGTGGACAGCAGCTTTGTTAGCACCGGGCGTAAGCTGACAACCAGCTGGACGCTGACCGCAACCGCGTCCGACGGTACGCAGACGGCACTCACAAACAGTCTCGTAGGGGCTCCGCAGACCGGGTTTGTGCAGCAGAAAACGTTTGAGATCCCCCCGAACACCTACGGCGGTCAGCAGCTGACGCTCCACGTGGACTATGTGCAGTCGCGTGACTCTGGTAACTACCGCCGGCTGCGCGCCACCTACGTGCTGGGTGCCAAGAACGACGGTGACGCCGAAGCGTCTTTCCGCGTGCTTCCCAGCCACATTACGGTCGCCGACAGCGTGGCGGACGCGGAGATCAAGCCCGCGGAGGACAGCGCCGACGCGCCCAAGGACAACCTCTCCGATGACGCCTCCGACGATGCGAAAGAGAACAACAGAATCGCGTGGGTGGGTGTTGGACTCGGCGGGTTTGGTGTTCTGATTGTGATCATTGGCTTCATCCGCAGGATTGCGGACGGGGAG
>MDSW01210679.1_pt1 | contig 13078 bp, 11 predicted proteins | sample 811171 | NCBI WGS metagenome assembly MDSW01 (sample SAMN05326641, study PRJNA326480) | marine metagenome | isolation source: seawater | place: Atlantic Ocean: North West | collected 2012 | reverse complement strand
GCATTAGCGATTCTCCTTAAAATCCTCTTAATAATGATTGGTTTACTTCTTTTTTTAATAATTTTGAAACTTTGAAAGATGGTACAAATCTTTCTTTTAATATAACTTTTTCATTCGTTGCTGGATTTCTAGCTTCTCTTGCTTTTCTTTTTTTTACTATAAAACTTCCAAAGCCTCTTATATCAACTCTTTTATTTTTCTTTAATGAACTAGCAATGGAATTGATAATACCTTCTAAAACTGCTTCTGTTTCAACTTTTGTCAATCCAGTAGCACCTGATACTTCATTAACTATTTCAGCTTTTGTCATATAAAACCCTTTAATTTGTTTTAATAAAAGATAGCAAATATCTATACAATCTAGGCAAAAATACAATAAATTTTAATTTTTAGTTTTAATAATTAAATTTTGGCCAACTTTAATTAAATCACTATTTAAATTATTCCATTTACGTATATCACTTACTCTTACTTTGAATTTATAAGATATTTTACTAAGAGAATCACCGTATCTGACTTTATAATTTAACTCCTTATTCGTATTAGCACTAATTCTCTCATAATCATTAGTGGAAACAAATATAATTAATTTCTTACCGACATATATAACATTATCATTTTCACGTATACCATTCCATTTTTTAATTTTCTTAATAGAAGTCCTATATTTTGAGGCTATCTCACTTAAAGTATCACCTGATCTTACAGTGTGATATATTTTAGTTGTATTGTTTGTTCTTATCAAAGATTTTACATATTCATCATATCCTTGAGTAGGTATTTGCAAAATCTGTTTAGGTTGTAAATATTTTTTAGCACTTATTTTGTTCATGGATGTGATATCTTGAATCTTAACATTATATCTTTTAGAAATTAAAGATAAATTTTCACCTCTTTTCACAGTATGTTCTACTATAAGTAAACTTTCAGTTGATTTTTCTTTTAGTAAAGAATAAAGTGAATCAAAATTATCATAATTTTGATTTGCAGGTAACCTTAAATCATAAAACATGCTATCTTTTTTTGGTTGAATAATACCCCTTTTAATCTCTGGATTGTATATTTGTAAGGATTTTGCAGGTACATTAGTAATTTCAGAAATTTGATTAAAACTAAGTTGTTTGTCTATTTTTTTAACAACCCAATTCATATCTGGTTCACTATTTACAGTAAATCCATATTTTTCAGGATTTTTATTTATCAAGAAAATAGCTAAAATTTTAGGTACATAATTTCTTGTTTGACCTGGTAATCTATTTAGATCCCAAAAATTTGTTGAATTAGATCTTTTTATTTCTTTTAAAACTCTTCCAGCTCCACAATTGTAAGCTGCAAATGCTAGATACCAATTCTCACCATTTAAATCTTCAGGGTTAACTTTATCAAAAATAGCCTTTAAATCTTTTAAATATCTTGCAGCTGCATATGTAGATTTAATAAAATCCATCCTTTCATCAATATACCAATTTTTTTCTAAACCATAAACCTTACCTGTTGATGCTATAAATTGCCATGGTCCAAGTGCTTGAGCATAAGATAATGCAATAGGGTTTAATCCGCTCTCAATAACCGAAATATAAAAAATTTCTGGTGGTACACCCTCTTCTTCTAATATAGGTAGCATTATTTTTTTAAACTTATTGATTCTGTTTAACCATAATTGAACACCTTTTTTAGCTCCATTACTACTAAAATACTTAACATTATTAGCTACTTTACTATTAAAGGTTATTGGGATATGACCTTCTATAAATTCTACTGTTTCATCAACAAATTCTACATCTTCTAATTCTTGCTTATAAAAATATGCTTGTAATTTTTCTTTAAAAAGAGCCATAGATAAAGGAGATTCTAATTTATTTATTGAGACTGATTTGTTTTGATAATAGTCTATACTCGCGTTAAGAATCATATTATATTCAATTCTTTTATATTCATCATCTAGACTTAAAGAGTCTAAAAACTCAAAAGAAGAAAATAATGATAAAAATTGCACTTCAGCCTCTATAGTATCAAGCGCAATATCATAAGTTATTGCATCAGCAAATGTTAACTTAGACTCCATAAGTTGCTCATAAAATAAATCATTTGATTTAGGAAGAAACGAAATCTTTTGTACTTTCTCTGATGAATCATTGATCTCTTCAAAAATTATTGAATCATTTTGAATTATATTGATATTTAAAATAGAGTCAATCATTGTTGAGTCTTTAGTAAATGCTATATTTAGCGAATCAATTTCAGATGTTATTAATAATGATGCAAATAATATTAAAAACATAATTAATCTATTAAATCTTTACCAAAATAAGGTTTAATCATATCAGGTATAGTTATCTTTCCATCATTATTTTGATATGATTCTAAAATAGCAATCATCAATCTAGGTGTTGCTAGTCCTGATCCATTTAATGTGTGTACAAAATCAAGCTTGTTCGTTTGTACATTTCTAAACTTAATATTTCCTCTCTGCGCTTGAAAAGATTCGAAATTACTACAACTAGAAACTTCTAAATATCTTTCCTCAAAAGGTGACCATACTTCTATATCATAGCATTTAGCTGCTGAGAAAGATAAATCGCCAGAACAAAGCTCAATGACTCTATAATGAAGATTGAGATTTTGTAATATTTTTTCTGCATCAGAAACTAATTTATCAAGTTCTATATATGAATCTTTAGGATGGACAAATTTTACAAGTTCTACCTTATTAAATTGATGAAGTCTTTGAAGGCCCTTAGTTTCTTTACCGTAACTACCAGCTTCTCTTCTAAAACATGCACTATAAGCTACAAATCTTTTTGGAAGTTCTTTTTCAATCAATGTTTCATTTGAATAAAAATTAGTAATTGGCACTTCTGCAGTTGGAATACAATATAAGTCATCATTCTCAATATAATACATATCCTCTTTAAATTTAGGTAAATTGCCTGTTGTGTATGGAGAATTACTAGATACTAAAAATGGTGGAAAAATCTCTGTATAATTATGTTTTTCAATATGAGTATCTAACATAAAATTAATTAATGATCTTTCTAATTTCGCACCGTTATGAATGTATAAAGGAAAAGCTGATCCAGAAATTTTTGCAGATCTTTTAAAATCTAACAAATTAAGTGTTTCAGCTAACTCTAAGTGACTTTTGGGTTTGAAATCAAATTCTCGCTTAACGCCCCATTCCCTTATAACTTTATTATCATTCGAATTAGTCCCTTTTGGAACAGATTTATGTATAAGATTAGGGATATATTTTAACTTATTTTCTAAAGAAATATTAAAATCTGCTAAATCATTATCTAAGGCTTTAATTTTAACTGAAATAGATTTCATGTTATCAATCAAAGTTGAGCAATCCTCATTATTTTTTCTTTTGACAGAAATGTCATTATTAACTAAGTTTCTTTCAGCTTTAAGATTTTCAACTTCTTGAATTAGAGTTCGTCTTTTAAGATCTATATTTAAAAGATCATCAATATTTATATCAGATTTTTTCTCCTTAATACAATCAGAAATTATCTCTTTATTTTCTCTTATAAATTTAATTGAATGCATAATTATCTTTGAATATTATAAAGTAAAGATGTTGAAAATTCTAAAAAATTATCCTCAGAATATAAATTTTCTGTAGTATAATAACCAACTTTTAAATGGTAATCCAACCCATTAAATAAACTCTTTTTAATATTAATGGAAATAAGATTTCTATTCTTATATATTCCATCAGAAAATAAACTAACTTCTGGATTATAATTGGGTATACCAAATCGTGTATTATGTAAAGAAATATCTACAATAAAATCATGTTTATCTGTTTTTTTAAAAAAGAATAAAACAATAGACAACCTTTTATCAATAGAATCTCCTCCTGACCATAAACCAATAGGGTAATTATGATGATAAGCTGAATTAATAAGATATTTATGTGTATAAACTTGAGGTTCTGCATCAGAATACTCTAGTTTAATTAAACCTTTAATATTATAATTAATTATTTTTGAATTAAATATTTTTGAAAGACCAACTTGTCTAGCAAACCAATTTTGAGATTTGCTATTAAAAGAATCATACAATGCCCATTCATCAATCAGTAATCCACCATACAGTCTGTATCCTCTAAAAATATAATCAAAATCAAATCCAATTTGCAAATTATCCAAATCTCCATTTTGATGTTGATCAGACCAATATAAACTAAATGGATTGTAATATAATAATGACTTTTTTGATTTGCCTATTATTTGCTCATAAAAACCTAACCTAAAATTTTCTTTAATAGTAAAATCAATTCTATGAACAAATATTCTTTTAGGAATTATAGAGTATTTATCATCTTGTGTTGGGTATTGATATAAAAATGTTGTATCAATTAAATTTGAGTATAAATCACCAATTATAAATGTAAAATGAAATTTATCTTTATGATTATATGTAAACCTAAATTGATTCATAGGAGGTATAGTATTCGATATAGATAAATTTGAATAAGCGGATGGTCCAAGACTTGATCTAAATTTACCAATAGTAATATCAAAATTTTTGGATAAAAGTGATATATATCCAACAGATTCATCGAAATCAATACCATTATTACTATTTTGTACATTTCGAAAAAATCCATATTGATAATTATCATTATATAAAAATATTGGTAAATTATCAATATTATTAAAATTTAATGATGATTCAACTCTTAAATCATTATCAACACCATATGCAGAATGTTTATGAAATGAAAATAAACCATTTAACCATAAAGGATTCATAGAAGTTAAAATAATTTTGTTAAATGCAAAATCGATCCCAGGTGTATACCACAATATAGAATTTTTAGATTGTTCATTTATTTCAAAACCAGATTTACTATATCTAATACCAAAGACTGGAAATAGATCTAAATTCTTAGCTTTATTAAAAAAATTATATGATGTATTTTTTTTATAACTTTTTAAAGGATATATATATAAATCTTCTTTAATATTATTTTGTTTTATAATGTTATATTCTATTATATGTTTTTCATAAATATCCTGATTAAGATCTATTCCTTGAGTAAAAATTATAGTACATAAAATAAATAAAATCATTACTGACCTTTACCTGATAATATCACCCAAATTGTGATAATCATTATTTTAACATCTAACCATATTGAAATATTTTCTATATAATAAAAATCTAATTTTAGCTTATGTTCAACATTATCTAAATCAGTATCATAAGAACCCATAATTTGGGCCCAACCAGTAATTCCAGGTCGCACTTTAAGTCTTCGAACATAATAAGGAAATTTATGTTTTAATTGCTCTATAAAAAATTCACGTTCAGGCCTTGGCCCAACAATACTCATGTTACCAATAAAAACATCAAATAATTGAGGAAATTCATCTAATCTAGTTCTTCTTAAGATATTTCCAATAAATGTGATTCTTGAATCATTTTTTTTTGCCCATACTGGACCAGTATCTTTTTCTGAATCAATATACATAGTTCTAAATTTATGGACAATAAATGAAGCGCCATTTAATCCAACTCTTTCTTGCTTAAATATTACAGGACCTTTTGAAGTTAATTTAATCAAAATTGCTATAAATATTAATATAGGAGAGATGGCAATAAGACCAAAAAAAGATACAAAAATATCAATAATTCTTTTTAAAATAACTTGTAATTCAGTTAAAATATTTGGATTAATCTCTATTAAAGGCATCCCTGTTACAGAATGCATTTGGCTATATCCTGTTAAAATATCATACATGTCTGGCACTACTTTAATGCAAACATCTAAATTTCTTAAATTAGAAATAATATTAATTGTCTTTTTTGATTCTTTAGATTCTAGTGAAATTATTACATCTTTTATATTACTATTATTAATAAAGTCTTCTACATTATCTATGTGCAAAAAAATGCATGAATTTAGATTAAATCTACTAATAAATTCTTCTTTATAAGTACACTCATCACTGTAAAAGTAGCCAACTACTTTATATCCTAAATATTTTTTTTTATAGAGGGAGCTTAAAAGATTGTATCCTTTATCTCTATTTGCAAGAATAATAACATTTCTAACACCGATATTGTATTTTAATAATTGTTTTTGAGTTGTTCTTATAAATAATCTAAAAATAATTACCAATATCATAAATAGTATTGTTAAAAAAACTATGTGCTGAGATTGCTGAATAGTTATATAGTTTAAACCAATCTTGTAAATAAGATACAAAAATGTACTAATACAAGTTAAAACCACTATAATTTTAACTTCTTGAATTCTTGATTGTAGTGATGATGGATTATAACATTTAAAAAAATAAAATAGAAATAATACTCCTAAAATGATTATGATTGGATAATCTATAATAGATGGAGTATCAAATCGCAATAAAACAATTTTATGAGAGTAATAGAATGATACTATATCAGAAAGAATTAATAGAAATATTATTAAAATAGAAAATTTACTATGTTGATTTACTTCTTTTATTTTCATATTAAAAACTTCTTAAATTTTTATATGCCCATTTACTGAAACTATAAGGCATAAATCTTAAAATTATTGACATTAATTTTAATACATTTAACTTTATAGACAATGTTTTAAATGAATATCTAATAGTTATTTGCCTTTTAATTGCAGATAGCTTAGACCTCCTTAATAATCTATTTTGAATTCTTAAATAAATTAAAGGTTTCTGTATGTTCGTTATTCTTATATTATTCAATAAAGCTCTCCCCCATAACTCTAAATCTTGATCTGTGAGCAATTCTTCATTGTAATAACCTAATTTATTAAAGACAGTCATCCTAAAAATAACACTTGGATGAATTAATGGATTTCTGTAATGAACATATTCTTTTATTTTTTCATAATTCCTTGGCGTTTTATTTATGTATAAAGATTTCTCATGATAATCATTATCAAATTCATATGCCCAAGTGCCTAAAATATCTATATCAGTATTTTTTTCTAAAAAATCAATTTGAATTTCAAATCTATTACTAATCGCAATATCATCTGCATCCATTCGTGCATAATATTTTGTTTTAGTAAGCTTTATAGAATGGTTTAACGCAAAAGGAAGGCCTTTTTTAGGTAGTTCTATATATAAAAATAAATTTGGATTTTTTTTTATATAATAATTTATTTTTTCCTTAACAATTGTAGAAACTTTTCCATCTTGTATTAAATGTATAATTTTTGGCTTAAAAGATTGACTTAATATTGAATCTATACATAAACATAAATGCGAAATGTCAACTTTATCATAATAGGGTATGCCAACTGTTATTTCTTTATTAAAGTTCATAAATATAATATTTAAAGTTTAAAATTTTCGCCAAAAATCTTATCATAATAACTTGGACTAAACTTTTCAACGTTAGCCCCTGGTGTAAAAGTAATTTCTCCAATAAATATTTTATTTTTGTAACTATACATATCAACTCTAGCAAAGTTAATACCTTCCGTTAACTTTCTACATATAGCAATCATTTCATTAATATTTTCTGGTTTTTTAATTTCATGCTTATGATTAGGAAAAGCTAGACTAACAGGAATTCTATTCCAATTAATATCATAAAAAGCTCTTTCATGGTTAGAATATCTTGATACATCTATCTGAATATATTTAACTTCACTATTAAATGTAAAAAATTTATAATCATCTGGAACGTTACCATCATCTGTTAATAATAGCTCCTCAATCATAATTTGGGGTTTCATATTTAAATATTGACGCTCTCTAGCATAAAAATAATAGTTCATTGAAAGATAATGCTTACACATTTTTAATATTTTGGTTTTGTTAATCTGATCTTTATTTTTAACTATTATATTCCATCCACTTCCATGTGTTGCTTTAATGATAAAAGAATTTGGAAGGTTATTAAAATCAATACTATTTATATCATTAGTGATTTGCAATGTATTAATTACATATTCTGAACCTATTTTTTTAGAAACATAATCTTTAAGTAAAAATTTATCAGCTAATGTAGTTATTTTATCATTGTTAGTATTGATTTTACAAAATGCAAGCTTTTCATTAAATGTTTTTGGAGATTTTAAATTAGGAAACTTTTTAAAAACTATAAAATATCTTAATGAAGTAAACAATCTGTCACTTATGAAATATTGCAAAAATTTTGCAATTGAATATTTAATCTTAACTAAAAACATAAACTAGCCTCTTCCAATAAAAAAACGAGGATAAATATTTTTAATTTTATAGAAAATGTAATTTGATTCAATTATAAAATTAATTTTCTTTTTTAATTTCAAATTACAGAATAATAATTTTAAAAAATTTCCATTATATCTGTATTCTTCAGCTTTTATGTAATTTGTTAAGTTTTCAAAAAAATGTTTATTTAAATCATCCTTGTATTTATTTAAAAATTCTCTACCAACTTTAATTCGACGCTCATGAATTTTTTCATTTTTTTGATTAAAGTTCATAATTGTATCAGTACTTAAAAATGAATTATTTTCATGAATCCTATAAAGTGCCACAATTTCTTTACTATGTAAAATTTTTTGTGCAAAACTTTCTATATGAAGCCTCATCCAATAATCTTCATTTGGTAAATTTTTAGGTATGGGAAAAATCTTATTGGCAAGTAATCGATTAAACATTATTGATTGACCGCTAAATGTAGCATAATTAGATCTAGGTATAATAATACCATCAAATTTTTTAGTATTTGAAATAGTTTTTAATTTTCCTGCTATAGCAACAGGTATGTTTGAATATTTTTTGATTTTATTAAACCTAGAAACTATACTATCATTTGTCATTATATCATCACCATGGAAAAAACAAATATAATGACCTTTACTATTATTAAACCCAATATTAAATGCTTCAACTTTTCCAATTTTTCTATTTTTAATGAATTTAATTCTTGGATCTTTTAAATATACACTTATTATTTCAGATGTTTTATCCGTAGATCCGTCATCAATAATAATTAATTCAAAATCTTTATATTTTTGCTTAAGTATACTTTCTATAGAATTCCTAATATAGAGTTCTTCATTATGAACAGACATTATTATAGAAATAATCAAGACCTTCTCCTTTCAAAAGAATGTAAATATGCTGGGATTGCACCCATAGATAGCCATACATAAGATGAAACAAAAGATCTTGCAACAATAATTTGAATTAAACAAAATAATGTAAAATAAAAAAGGAAAGACTCTATTTCATTGAGCCGACCTTTTTTATTTCTAATAAAAGAATATAATTTAATAAAATTTGATAGGTTTACGTAACAAAATATAGTAAATGAAACAATCCCAAATTGCCTCCAAAATGATAAATAATTATGAATATAATCTCCTTCAAGGCCAAAATTTTTATCAACATCCCCCATAAATCTACCTAATATCCAAGTTTCAGATAAATCTTGCAACCCTATTTCGAGCTGATCTTCTCTCATGGAACTAGACAAATCATCGGAACCAAACAAAATTCTTGTCATTCTATAAGTCCTTATATCTTCTTGAACAAAATATATAATAAATGATATGGCAATGGTTATGAATAATAAAAATAAATATTTACTTTTTTTATATAATAAATATAATGAAATAATTACAAAAGAGTATAATGAAGCTCTTGACCATAATGCAAATAAACATACTGAGGAAATAAAAATTATAAACGTTTGAAATTTAATTTTTTTAGTTTTACAAAGTACTAATATTGATAATGCCGCAAATGAATCACCTAACATAATATATATATTCTTGCCTTCTAAAATTAAAGCAAATATAATATTACTTAAAGCATTGAGAATGATAATTAATGAAGTCAAAAACCATAAACAATAAATTATTTTCCAAAATAATCTATTATCAAATATTTTTACTATGTGAATACCAACAAACCAAAATAGCCAATATTGAATAATAGTTCTTGATATTGTAGTTAAATAGATATGGTTACCATTTGATGAGTAGTCTACTGCCCAAGGAAATGAAATGATTTGAATTAAAGATACTAATAAGAGTAATAAAAAACTAATTGGATATTTTTCAATAATACTAGTTTTAAAAAAATAGATATTTATACAGATTAATAATAAAAACAAAAACACAAAAATTAATGTGAAATTAATTCGTGGAAAGTCAAACATGTGTTCACAATATTTATATACAGGACGTATTGCAAGGGCAACAACAAGATAAATCATGCATAATTTTTCATTAAATCGCATATTAAAATTTAATATTTTTTAACCTACCATAGAAACTATATAAAACAAAAATTATAATAAATAAAGTTAGCATTAATATATATATACCGTCAATATTGATAAAATTAATTAATAGAATAAAAACAATTATAAAAAAATGTTCTAAAAAACTTTGAAAAGTATTTTTTACTATAATTTTCTTATTTATTCCTACCATAGTAAATATTTTTAATAAATAAAAAAACCAAACAATGAAATTTCCAAGTGAGTAAAATGAAAACATTAAAAATATATCATCGAAATACACACCTCCACATAAACTTATTATTCTAACAATCATAAGTTTCAGTTGAAAATTAAATTCATTTTCTTGCTGATAAAGTATAGTTGGGATAGTTGATAATGGAGAAGCGATAAAAACTATAAACAACCAAGGTGAAAATAATTTAATTATATTGATAATATCAGACCAATCAGAATTAAAAAGTATTAGAAAAATTTCATCTATTAAAAAAATACAAATAAATAAAAAGGGTAACGCTATATGTATAAGGATTTTATAATAATTAATTACACTAATATTTAATTTATTTTTTTTTATTTTGGTTGATGCTTCTGAATAAAATATTTTACCAATTGATTGACCAATTAATAAAACTGGGGTGTTAATTATTCTATGACTTAAGAAAAATAAAGCAATGTATTTTTCATCGAAATAAAACCATATAAAGAAAGTTGGAAGCCATAAGCCAAAACTATTCAATAGATGAGAAGGCATTGAGTATAATGCATATTTTTTGTATCTAAAAAAAGTTGTTTTAAGGTTAAATAATTTAGTCGAAAAAATAAGTTTAATAATTTCAAAAAGTCGGTTAGAATATATTGAAAATGAAATATATGCAATAGCAAAAATTAATCCAATCTGATGAGATAGTATAATATATTTATAATTCTTTAATGTAAGGAAATAAAAAAATATAATAGGTAAAAAAGAATATATTGATATGAATATAATTTTACCAAAACTAATTAATTTAAAATTTTTTTTATAAAGCAACCAATTGTATATAATATGATTAAAAGTTGTTTGCAAAAATATACCGAAAGGTATAAAAATAAAAATCCCATTAAACTGATTTCTTGGATATATAAATATAAAGATTAAACTTAAAATAGAAAAAAAGAAAATAGTAAATATGGTATTGAGAATGCTTAGTACAAATAAATTGATTCTATTACTTCTAATTTTTACTAATGGAATTTCTAATTCATATTTAAGTGAAAATGATATGGCAGCAATCTGAACAATTGCTATATAAATAGCAAACAACTTAAACTCTAAAGGATTATAAATTCTAGTTAAAATTGGCGCGGTAATGATAGGAAAAATATATGCTAACGAACTTCCCCCAACCAAGGTTAAAAACTTTGATAAAAAAGAATTATTATTTATTAAAGTTTTAATAATTTTTTATTTTATTTTTAAGAATTAGAAAATATACAGAACCAAAAAAAGAGCTGACTATTGAAAGTAATAAAATTAATAGTTTCTTTGGCTTTATTGGATCAGGATATATTTTTCCTCTATCTAAAATATCAACAATGCTCTTTTCTTTCAAATGATCTATTTTAAGTAACTCTAATTGTTGTTTAAGTGTAATATAAACTTGTTGATCACCTTCAACCTGTCTATACAATCTAGCAATCTCTAATTGTTTTACAGGATCTGTTTGAATTTCTAGGTAATTATCTTTTTGATACTTCATTAATAAATCTTCAGAAGCATTTAATGATCTTTTTGCTTCAGATACTCTTTCTGATATGAAATTTAAATCATTTGATGATATTTCCTTAAGTTTTACAGATATAAAACTTTCAATATGAGAAGCTATATAATTTGCTATATCCATTGCCAACTTAGGCTCTTTCATAGTAATCTGGATTATGAATAGCCCTGTTTCTCTTTGAGTTATTCTTATTCTTTTATTTAGTATATTAATAGCCTTATTAATTTTTTTTTCTTTCTTTGATATTGCTTTATATTTTGTGTCATACTTATTAAGAAATGTACTTATAAAACCATCATCTTCATCTATTTCCCAAAAATCAATTAAATCAACTGGTATATTAAATGATTCAGTATTCCACTTATTTAATATTATTGCCTCATGAAGAGTTCTGCTATCAACTATATCTGGTATATAATAATCAAAAGAGTTAGAATTATTAATATTAATACCTAAGTTTTGTGCTAAATTATTAATTCCACTCAATCCTTGAAAATTTTTCATAGTATTATCATTAGAAGTTTTATAAACAGATATATAAGATTCGTAATATTGATCAGATACGAAAATATAGACCGAACAAATAAATGTAGATATTAAAACTATGCTTAAAATAAATTTAATATTTTTTTTAATTAGTTGTATAACAATAGCTAAATTAATTGTATTCTTACCCATTTGTTGCACTCCAAATATTAAAGATTACTAAAAGTGTTGTTGAAATACGACCAATTAAGTCAACTATATCTTTAAATCTATCCCACTCTTTATATCCTATATTATATTCAACAAAAATTACATCTCCTCTTTTAATCTTGTAATTAGATGAAACTTTAGTTTTAGTTCCATTAATCATATCTATTAAAAAATAATTATTTTTTTTAGCATTTTTGCTTAAACCTCCAGCCATTAATATATATTCATACAAATATTTTTCATCTTCATATTTATATGCACCAGGATTATTAACCCCACCTATGATTTCAATAAAATCTATTTTCGAAGGTATAATAACTATGTCATTATTAGAAACTTTTCTATTAAGAAACTTATCTAAATCACTAGATTCATTAATTTTTATTAGACCT
>MDSW01144440.1_pt1 | contig 13078 bp, 9 predicted proteins | sample 811171 | NCBI WGS metagenome assembly MDSW01 (sample SAMN05326641, study PRJNA326480) | marine metagenome | isolation source: seawater | place: Atlantic Ocean: North West | collected 2012 | reverse complement strand
TTCCTTCAGACAAACTCACACCGAAAGACATTGAAGCATTGAAGGCTGAATTAACAGATCCTCGATTTGCAACTAGTGAATGGCAGGGGCAAATCCAAATGATGCTTGAAGAAGGTAAGAAGGCTGAACAACAGGCACTTGCAAAATATGGTCTTGATTTCGTTACTGATACCTACCTTCCGGAAAAGTTGGCAGGATTCGGTTTGAGTATCTAATGGATCGCACAAAAAAACCCGCACAAAAAATGGTTACAAAACTAAAACTCGCACAAAAAAAAACGCACAAAAAATTAGATCCTCGAAAATTAAGGCGAGAACTCAAGAGAAACCCCCTCCCAATTAGGTATCATGGCAGAGAAGGGAGGGCGTTCCTGGGCCCGCTTAATTTCAATTGTAGCGGCAGGTTTGCTCACAATTTCATTAATCTCATTTGCAACCTCAATGAATACTATCGAAGATATTCTAGATCCAGAAAAACTGAACAAAGGCATTGTCGAGAAGGGAGATTCATTCGATCTAGAGTTACAATCAGGGAGAACGTATACACTCCTACGAATTGTCAATGAAGTAGGAGATGAAGCACGGGAAGACGATGTAAGAATCATTGATTCTGATGGCAATGAAATGGTGATTGATGCCCCTACATGGATGCATCCACCGAGAACTGGAGGAGGAGGTGCTGTAATCTATGATACAATTGCTACCTATTCGACTAAAAATTCTGGAACGTTTACTTTTGAAAATCTGAATGCTACGTCTAAATTGTATATCGTCGATGATCACGAAGGAGATCTTGCTGCAACAAGGGAGCCTACTCTCTTGGTTGCTTCCTTTGGTTGTTGTTTTGGGGTTTTACTACTCCCAATTGCTGGAATTGTGCAACTCCTAACTCGAAAACAAAGACAAGAAGGCCTTGGAAATCAAGTCATAACAATGCCAACCAACACTATTCCAACTACTGATGAGTTGTTCCTTATCCGAGAAGGAGAAATGAAGCCAGAAGATGTGAAAGGAATCAGACCAGTGAGGGAAGTACCGCCACCATTCACTAGTACTCAACAAACAAACACCATCAGAAAAGAAGAGAGGACATTACGAGAATACAGTAAGAGGGTGGAGGAGGAAGTTGTAAACGATCCTGAGGACGACGATTGGAAGGCTTGGGATACGGGTTAGGTGTTTACAACATAGCATCGAGTTTTTACTAGTCTGTCCACTACACAACCATAGGTTGGGGAGCAATGATTGGATTCGAGGCCGCGCTCGACGTCCTCAGCAATGATACACGACGTGAGATACTCAAGCGGCTTGTTCGTGAGCCTCACTACGGTTGGCAACTTGCATCGCAACTTGATGTTAGTCAACAAGCAGTGGTCAAACATCTCAATGTGCTTGAAGAAGCCGGGTTCGTTAATTCTGAGAAGGTCGCCTCTGAGAAAGGAGGTCCTCCAAAGCGAATTTATAGTGTAAAACAATCCTTCAGTCTGAGAATGGATCTCGGGCCAGATTTATTCAGAACAAAGCATTCACAGTTGCCACGTGGAGGTCCGTTGAATATCTCCAACGTCCATGGACTCCCAGATACTGCAATTCAAATTGCTACACACATTGGTGGTAGGAGAAGATTGGCCATTTCTGAAGCTGCTGAATGTATTACCCATATCCAAGAAATGCTAGATCGTTTAGATGATCAAAGGAATGCTCTTGTTGCACTTCATCAACATGTAATGAAACGTGTGTCAAGATCTGTTGAAGGTGAATTTGAAGACTACCAAGAGCGGACTATTGTTCATACAATGCTCGAAGATCCTCGACGCCCCGTTGATCTTGATGCTATGGCGGTAGCAATGGCTCCGATGGGGATTAACATGGAGACAATGATGAATGGTATCATCCCTAGAATTGGAATCATGGATCAAGATACCTTTCTTCCAGTAACTAACAACACACCTCTTCCTTGGTGGCTAGTACAACGCTAACGCTCTCCCAATTTAGCACCCTATTAGAGATGCTTTGTAATCAAAAGCGGGCGTCTTCATCGACACCTTGGAGGATACTGCTCTGTTCTGCAACGCGGTCCAAGGCCTCCTTACGACGTGATAGCATCATCAAACCTGCAACGCCAATCAAACCAGCTGTTGCTGCCATAATGATAGTTGGAACTGACCATTTACTGACGACAACAAGAGCTACATCCATGATTGGGTTCTCAGATTGGAGGTCTTCTTGGATATCGAGATAGTTATTGTCGTCGCTGCTTTCAACAATGGTCCTCTCTGGATCAATGACTACAACAACCTGCTCACTACCTGCAGTCACAGGGTAGAGTAGTGTAATCTCTGGAGCCTCGCTACTTGCATCCGGGCTCGTTGGCATCAAAGCACCAATAACTCGGCGATAGACAATATGTTCCTCACTACATCCGTCAGCCTTGATATCATCTATCTTACCTACACAAAGGATGATGTTGACATCTGTAGCATGGACGTTTCCAATATTCTGGATTTGAACGGTTACCGGTATCATCTCACCTACTTCTCTACTGGTGTCTCCAATGGAGGCTTCTCCAACAAAGATTAGATCTGGAGCACGTAGACGAAGGTGGAGAATCTGTTCATTGGTGTCACAACCAATGTCATTGTCAGGCAAGCCATCGTTATCTGAATCAATAGAGCAAGAGTCAGCCCATTCAGGAGTCTCATCATGATCTCCTCCCTCAAAGGCGTCGCCGAATTCTGAGAGGGCTTTGATACCCATTGTCTGATCTCCAAGAGCGGCATCACTACCGACATTGATGATAGCGACTATCTGAATTGTAGTATAGGCGGGCATTGGTGGGAAATACCATGTTCCTGTAAACTCATCATAATAGCACTCGTATACAGGTGGAGTCTCTCCACTGGCAACTGTGAGACAAGAAATTTCGATTGGATATTCTGTTTCAAAACCATCGAGAATTGCAAATTCTACTGCTTGATCTGTTCCATCGCCAGAAGCCCAACCAGCCAACTCATTCAGGCCTGGTGTTGGATCCCATTCTCCACCCTTCTTGGTATGGTTATGGAGAGTTGGAACGTCTGGAACATTCCCATTATTCGTCAAATTAAGGATGAATCGAACTGTTCGTCCAGGGGCTGTAGTCTTGACTGCACTCTCAACAAATGGGTCGAGTGTAAGTTGTATGTCGTGGAACTCATTGATTGTCACAGTCAATGGAATAATATCTCTAAGACGGGTCCCATCAAAGGCCTCTTCAGAGAAAATTGAGAGTGTGATTTGGTAGTCTCCGGCTGCAACCTCAGATGGTGCATTCACATGAACCATGACTGTTTGGTTAGTATCTCGTGCTAATTCACTCATGTCAGAACGGAATATTTCAACATCCCATGGTTGAGCGAACCCTTGAGAGTCTGCAATTTCAGTAACACGCATGTCATAACGATCTGGGCCATTTCCATCATTTCGAATATTGATTGGGACTGCCCAAGTCTCACCAGGATTCATGTCATTTTCCAGTGATTCAGTGCTCGCATCAATATCGTATACATGCTTCACCATAGTTGAGAGAATTACTTCGTCGGAAACCTTTGGTGAACCTTGTAGATACGCCTTGACCTTCACTGCAGGACCAAGTCCGGCATCCGCCAAAGTAGGCGCACATACTTCTGCAGTCACCTCGTACGGACGTTCGGTCTGATCCCAATACCTTGCAATACCTGGTTCGTATCTTGTATTTTCATCATAGTCAGGAGCATTTAGGAAATCGAGAGTTACTGTCCAATGATCTTGCCGCCAAATGTGTTCTGGAATCGAAGTGTTACGTTCTTCAGGCCCACCTGGTAAAGTGAAAATGAGGTGTCCTGGTGCGAAGTATTTGGTAACCTTGATTACATATTCAGCACACTCGCCTGGAAGTACTTCTTCGGATGTATCAAATATCTCGAATACGATATTTCCTGTTGAACGAATAGATACGTTGATCCACAATTCAAGGATATCATAAGTTCCCTTCTCAACGGATTTTACAGGTTCTCCCATAGACCATCCTTTCACGAAGATGACCCATGTTCCAGGTTCCTGTGTCGTTGGAATATTCACTTCTAGGTTCTTTGTAACTGATGCCCCTGGTTCAAGTGACACGCTCAACGGGAATTTCACTCCCCAACCATATGGTAGAAGCCATTCTTGTTGCCCTTCAAGACTATTCGGGTCATAGAATTGGAATGTGTCATAGACATTTCCTGTATTAGTAATTGTAATTGAGAAAATCGCTGTTCCGCCTTGTTCGACATCACTCTGAGTATGGCTTGTATCTAGTTGGATACCGTGAACAACATCCATCAGTGTACTCGTCAATCTATCGCTTCGGATTGCTGGATCCTTGTATGATACTGCAGAGACTATGATGTTTGCAACTTCATCCGCATCTGCCTGATAGATAGATGGGGCAATGACACGCATGTAAACCTCTACACGTTCACCACCAAGCAGATGAATTGGTGTGTCAGGGAATATTGTCGTGTGGTTACTAGAGAAGTACACAGTTGCAGACCAGTTTAGTGGAACTCCACTAAGGTTCAGAGAGAATGTGTCAGCAACAAGCTCTGGCGGTCCAGGTGTTGTATTATTGACACTGAGATTGTACATTGTTTCCTCACCTGGTTCGATAACATGGTAAAATGTCTCTCCATCTTGCAAACCAACCTCAACTTGTCCTGTAAGAACGTGGACATAACAAAGTGTGTATGTGTTGGAATTCGATTCATCATTACACTTGTTCGTATCCGACCAAGCAATATGGGCACCACTCCCCAAATCATTTGCAAATGCAGGTGGTTGACTCAATTCAGGTGCATTGCCTGAGTTTGGACCTAACTTATCTGAGTTCCATGTTGTGACCTCAGTTGGTTCCCATGGATCAAGAACTGATGATGCGATTGAGTTCAATGGCCAAGATGGTTGATCATTCGTGTGATTGAGACGAGTGTACATGATTGCCTCGCCTTGAGACGAATTGCTGTTTTCCAACCAAGTGATGTGGATGTTATCTCGAGCATCTGTCAAGATTGCTGGCATATACGATGATGGTGCGAATGGGTTTCCTTGTTGAATTCCGCCCGGACCTTCATAGTCAGATATTCGTGTGTCAACAATTTGCTTTATTCCATAGGATGGAAGGCCTCCCTCAACACCATTCCATTCCGCTGCTCCACGAAGTCGTAGACGTGTATAGAATACTTCGTAATTTACATTCTTCTCAAATCCATAGCCTCGGCCATCCATCCAAGCAATGTGGGTATTTCCTTGACTATCGATAGCGATCGCTGGATGGAAGCTGAAAGCGTCATCAAGGGTCACACGAGTGTCGTTTACAACAACGAAGTGGCCATATCCTTGTGAGTCCATGGCTGGACCCACGTCCTCTGTATATGCGCTACTTGAGGTCGAGGTTGCTGGATCGCCTTTTTGCCATCCAGGTGATGGATTATCTAGAAGAGCGTGTGGAGCGAGTACTGTCATGAAAATTTCACGCGAATTGTTCGTTGCAAGATAGACCATTGCCTCAACAAGAAGTTGCATTTGTTGGGAGCCTCCTCCAGATGCTGGGAAATTGTATACTTCTCCACCTGCATCCGTATTTCGAATGGTCGAACCTGGACAAATTCTAGGATTCGTGTTTACCACACCGTTAGGGCAGTTTGCAAGATCTGACATGTGAGATTGAATCTGGGTTCCTCCTCCCCAAGTACTACCTGCCATAGGTACTGGTACAACACCAGCTCTGACACAAGCATCGTGAGCCTCGTTGATACTCTGTGTGTCATCGGATTGTTGAGCGGGGTCGCCATTTCGTGGGCCTTCATCGGAAATCGGAATTACAATCTTCGTTGCATTCGGATTCCACTTATGATCTGAAGCAGTGGGAGGGTTACCTGGTACGTTACCCGATGCATCCTTCCATGAAAGACATGCCCAAGTTGATGATGGGCCCCAATCCTCACCTGAAGAGCCTGTGACTGATGCGCCATTGAAAATGAAGTTTTGCAATTTTCGGATACCGCCTGAATCATCTCCAGGATACTGACCGAGATGGGTTGCTCGTGGACCTTGTGAGCCGCTTCCACCAGTCTGATATGCGGTTGAACAAGTGTTACCCTGACCTGCAGATGGGATGCCGTATCCAAGAATAGCGTAAATCGTTTCGTACACTGTGATGTTTGCATCTTCTAACATCGGCTTAATACCGCGGAAATAGCCACCACTACTGAAACTTCCACCATAAAACACAGTGCAAACATCTGCCCACTCTGAATACATAGAGCCTGAAGTATCGATTGGAACGACCATTTCGACTTTGCCGCCGCGTGTGTCATCCCAAACAACTTGCACGTAATCATCAGCATCTACTGCAACATCTGGGTGGCCTTTGTGTCCAATGATTGGAGTCAACATTGAATCATCAATAGCGGTAGTAGCCACAGAGCCATCGAATTCAATCATTGAATAGTAAATCTGAGGCTGGAAATAGAACTTCTCGAGTGGATCAAAGGAATCCTCCCAAACAATGTGAGCATTGTCTTGTGAATCGATTGCAATGGCAGGCCAATCACGATTCTGTTGGCGTTGGCTTACAACCATGTCGTTAACTACGGAAATCACAGTGTCATCGGCTTGACTACCATCACGAGGTGCAAGTTTTGGATCAAGAACAGTGTATTTGATTGCATGTTGACTGGACTTATCTGTCCAAGTAACATGAACTCGATCCATGGAATCGATTGCGATATCTGGGTGCCAAGCACGGTGCGTTCCAGGGTTTGAAATTTGAGTTACATCAATGAGTGGGTCTGCTTGACCGTCGCCATCAATGTCTGCTCGGGGATCCAACATAGTGTAGTAGAGGTGTTGTGTATTCCTGCTCCAAACAAAGTGGATATTTCCTTCACTATCTGCTGCCATGGACACCATACGTTCGTTCATTTGTCCTCCGTCAACAACACGAACGGCGTCTGTAATCACTACCTCTGCCGCTTCAACCTCATCGGATGGGAGAATCAAAGTCGTACTGAGAACCATGAGAATAGTCAGGAGAATGCTGTTCGTTTTCGCTCTGTAAGTCATCTTGGCACACCTACCGTTGGACATTTGGATACCGGATCCACCACTACTTAAGCGAAACCACTTCAGGTCACGTTAAACTTAGACCCATTCATCAACGTCAAAGGAAGACCCAAAGGTCAATCCTTCCTGAAATTCAACCTCAGGAGTTGATTGGCCGTTCGGTGTTTGAGCTGACTTAGCCCAATCATCTACTGGTCCAGGTTTACCTGATCCTTGCCCATATGCAAAACGTATCTCATGGATGATACCTAATTTACTAAGCCAAATCCTTCGAAGAGTGTCAAGAAAACGATGTTGGTTGAGACCATCAAACCAAATTGGACGAGAGATATTGAATGCCTGAAGGGGGCCAGATGGAGATGTTTCGTTCTTGCCAACATGAATTGTCCAATCAAATTGCCCACGAATTAGAGAGAGGCGCGTCTCATGTAACCATCCCTCCCAACTAACTGGATCTGCTTGTGCATGAGATGTCATCTCATCTTGTTGGGCAGCATCAACACGAGTTACTGATCCAATAATTACGAGATTTCTCCCCTTCGGGATTACTATGTTGAATAGGTGGCCGTTTCTTGAGGGGGGGTAGCGAACATGGAGGTGTTTTTGAGCACGTGCATCAGCTAAACTCTTGCTCTGGAGGCCTTCTTCTGCGAGCCATTGCTCGATGAGATTGATTGCCTCCTTCGCATCCATAACTTCGCCTTCCACTCGACCTATTTCAGTAATGCGAGGATTGCTTCCACATCTTGCTTTACCTTACTTCCTGTATTATTTCGTCTCAATCGTAATTGGGATAAAGCGGTAAAGAAGTCAAAGAAGGCGTCATATCCTCTAAGAAAAATCAGGTTAGATATGTGGAGAAATGGCATCATCACAATGCAACAAATGACTGAATATGTGATAATCTGCCAAGTAATTAGTTCCGTATAATTCAACAAAAAACCACTAGATACTGCAAAAATAAGGTATGGCCAAATCAAAACTGGAGAGAACGTAACGGCCATGATATGGAATGTGCTTCGTGCATCTAATCCTTCATCCGAATTATTTCCGATATACCATGCAAGTAATGCTTGAGGTAATGTGAAAATTGCCAATGGGGCGCTCAAGAACATAAGGAAGAGACCCCATATTACACCAAACAACTTCATTGGAGATGGTTTTCTTACACCACCTGCACCAACAGAACGTGGATCAAGTGAAGAGGATGCTAAGATACTTTGAATTCGCGATGCTGGTTCCATAATTTCTGGTTCTATCTCACCAGAACGGAGGCGGTCTCGGACAGAACGGATACCATGAACTTCGCTTGACCAACTTTCATGGGGGATTTTGTTAGCATCTTTCTCAATATGAGAAATAATCGACCAAGAATGGAACTCATCCCAATCGTCCGCATCTGGAGTTAAGATATCTAATGATTCTTTGATTCTATTTCGTAAGGTGTTAACAGAATCAAAATTCGGTTCTTTCCACTCTCCTTCTAGAAGAGACTCTACCACTTCATCATCAACAATATCATCGATGGGGATTTCTTGGCCAAATTCGACGTAGCAATCTGTCCTGAACTTCCATGCTTCTCGGAAATGAAGGCCTACTGGTCGAATCGAAGGAAGGGGTCGGTCTCGTGCCTGTGCTGCTGCTGCTGCATTGAGTGCGATACGCATTGGACCTGATCTCAATGGCATCATTCGTGGATTAATTTGGCTCGTCCCTTCGGGCATAATCACGCAACCATGTCCTCCTGATATTGTGTGTGCCACTGTTAGCAAACTACGATGATTGATTTCACGAGCGAAATCAGCATCTGTGGTTCCTTCATCGATTTCACGTTGCCTTAGAACTGGTTGGGAGCCGATTGACCTTGCCCAACGACCAATGATGGGGCGAGTCATCAAATCATGTCGTCCAACCATGATGAATCTCTTTTCACAAGATTGGACGATTACCATTGGATCTACAAGGCCTGCTGTATGCCAAGCAAGAGCGACCAATCCACGTTCTGGGTCGATGGTTTCTGCACCACTAATCTCTCTGTTTCGAAATTGGGTAAACCAAGAAAGTCGTAACATGCTTCGAAGAGCTTTCCAAGCAAGTGGGCTGCCTGGATGGGTACCATCATGTTTCCATCTAACTCGTTCGAGGCCTTTTCGATTGAGGCGGCGAGATGATGCAGAAGTAGCAACCTCTGGATCATACGCAGCAGAAGATCGTTGAATATCTAGCCCACTTGGTGTTGACATAATTCGACCTCACATGTTCAAGGAATCAGCCATTTCCTGTAAGGCTTCAAAATCAGGATTCCCGCCTGGTGCTGGAGCGTTTGGCCAACAAGCAAGAAGGGTGCGACCGTCGTCGCCTAAAGTTCGTGGGATTACGTGAATATGTACATGAGGGACTTCTTGCCCGGCGTTAGATCCATCATGGATACCAACAAGAAAATCATCGGTTTCAAATCGTTGGGAAAGAATACGTTGAGTTTCAATTACACCGTCCAATAAATGACGTCGAGATTCCACACTTAATTCACTCAAATGACTTACTTCTTCGATTGGAACTACGAGAGTATGGCCGGGGCGACGTGGGTAAATATCGAGGAAGGCAACCCAATGTTCGCTTCGAGTAATAATGTGTGCTGGTATCTCGCCTCGGATAATCCGGGTGAACAATGTCGGTCCCGCCATCGTTCCGCGATTCTCCTTCAACGAATCAATGCGACGGGTCAGCCGAGGGTTCTTGGGCAGTGCATGAGAGTAGGTGTTGATGTCGCTCCCAAGACGGGCAATGCAGCAGATGGGGTTCACCATCTGCTGTCTTCTCTGTGATGCCCCTGATCAAGAGGGGAGTTCGCGATGTAGAGATTGTATCTCAACGCACAAACGGGTTAGGGAGCGTTTGTCAAAAACAGCAGAAGGCCCCATTGATCAACTCGCAAAAGACCTCATGATTCTAACGTCAGAACCCGAGAGGCATGACCATGATCCAGTACATGGTCCATTCTTGAAAGAGGCTGTAAGATTGCTCAGTGCTCATAGAGGCCATCGGCCTCCACCTACGGAAGAAGAAGTGATGAAGGCATTCGAATTGGCAAGGAAGTCATCTAGAGATTCAAACCTAAGAAAGAACGAATTAGATTCTATTTCCGAAGATGGTGATGCTTTACACGATGCAATCGAATTGGTTGAATCTGGTTCAACCAGAGATTACGATACCGGACAACGAACGCGTCCATCTCGTCCAATCCCAACAGTGGATAGATCTGAACGATTAGGAGAAGATCGAGAACTTATGGATAGATTTCGAGCCGAAGAAGAAGTTCGACGAACTGGGGAAGAAGCATCTGAAGAGGTTATTGAGGAACTTATCGATCAGCGGAAGAAGAAGCGAAGTGAGTTCGCTGATGAGTTAAGTGAACTTGACGATTTGATTGATTCAGACTGAAAATGGCGAGTATTACACTGTAGAGAATGATGTCACAAAAAAGTAGGCTAGTACCCCCAATGATACTACCAGCAAAAGAAGTAGAGTAGTGATAATCATAGATATGTTCTCAGGAATGGTTGATTTTCCACTTTCCAATTTGGAAACCCTAGATTGTTGTAAGTCAATCATGATTAGAATAAGGCAAAGAATAGATGACACAAATCCAAAAATACAACAAATGGAAGATTCGTCTTCAAATCCAGTCCCTGTAGATATGAAGGAAATTAAAAAGAGAATGAGGGCCCACAATGAATACGGTTTTTTGGATTTAGGTTCATCCAAAATAACTGGATTTTCCACTGTCAAAACCATATCTTCTGGTTTGGACATGTGGCGAATTTAGTATGTTGGTTATTTGAAATTCTTCTCTACATAATCAACAGCATTACGGAAGATTGCAAGACCTTCACCTTCACCATGTTCGGATGCTGTGAGTTCTCGAGTCCATGTTGCACCCAACCAAGTAGAATGATTGGCTTCAGGATGAGGCATTAGCCCAAAGATCCGCCCCGTTGGATCACATACACCTGCAATGTTCCTCATACTTGCATTCGGTGATATTGGGTATGGAAGGGATTCATCAGATGAAGAAGGGTATGTGGAGTCTGGATCGACATACCGGACCACGATTTGGCCTGCACGATCCCAATGATCTAGTAAGGGCGCTGAAGAGACAAACTTCCCTTCACCATGGCGAACAGGTACACGAATTCGTTCAAGTCCATTAGTCCAAACACATGGTGATTCAGGATTGAATTCAAGTGTTACCCATCGATCTTCGTAGTGTCCTGAATCGTTGAGAGCAAGAGATGCTTGTTGTTCTAAGCTTACATCATCGTCTCCAGGTAATAGGCCCATTTTGACAAGTACTTGGAAACCATTGCAAATACCAATTACAAGGCCTCCAGAATTGACGAATGAACGAACCTGTTCACGCATTCCAAATCGGAGGCGGTTGCCGAGAAGTCTACCACTACCAAGGTGATCCCCAAATGAAAAACCCCCTGGAACTGCCATAATATGGAACTCTGACAAGTTGCGTTCCCCTGAAACAAAACGGTTGACGTGCACACGTTCTGCAATGGCTCCAACCATTTCGAAAACTGCTGCCGTCTCTCGATCACAATTGACGCCAAAGCCAGTAAGAACTGCGACTTTTGTTGTCATTCAGGCCCACCTCCATTGAGTGTGTTTTTCCATGCTGACCGGAGTTCTGAAATTGAATATTTGAGGATGCAAACACCTGTATCATTGACAACAAACTCGTCTGAGTTGCCCACTGTTCCAATATGAGTACAAGCAGTATCCTGCATTGCTTCCTCAAATGCACTCATATCTTCTGGCTTCACACTGACAAGGATTCTTCCGAGGCTCTCACCAAAAAGGGCCCCCCATGCATCTAATTCATCATCGTGACCACGAAGGGCCCCGATGTCAACCATGGCCCCAGCGTCTATACCAAAACAGGATTCGGCTAAGGCAGATGCTAAGCCTCCATCTGAACAATCGTGTGCACTCGCCACGATGCCTTTTCTCATTGCCGCTGTCAATGCTCGATAGGCCCCAAGATTTCGCTCTGGCTCAATCGAAGGAAGGCGCCCCCCTATTCCACTCTCACCACCAGTATGATCCCGAAGCATGAACGAAAATTCACTTGCTCCAAGTTCTTGGCGTGTCTCGCCTATGATGTAAATTGCATCTCCTGATTGCTTAAAATCAGAGGATGTAGCTGTACGAACATCAGGGTGATCTCCGATAAGGCTGAACAATAACGTAGGTGGAACACTGATTTTGCGGCCGTCAAGAGTTGCATCATTTTTCATTGAATCCTTGCCTGAAATACATGGTAAACCATACGCTCGGCAAACATCATCTAAAGCACGATTTGCCCGGACTAATTGTGCTAATTTGTAACGGCCATCTGGTGTTTTTTCGCTCTCGACTGGGTCTGGCCAACAAAAATTGTCAAGACCAGCCATACGATCCAAATCTACTCCAACACAAACTGCATTACGAACTGCTTCGTCAATACTTGCAGCAGCCATTGAATATGCATCAAGGTCTGAATAACGAGGAACTATACCGCAAGAAATCACCGCACCACGAGTATCTCCATGGAGAGGAGCAATTACCGCAGCATCTCCGGGAGCATCATGATTCACCCCCCCAAATGGTTTGATGACAGATTGAGCGATGACCTCATGATCATATGAGCGGACCCACCATTCTTTCGATGCAATATTGGGGCGTGAAAGAAGATTGCAAAGTATCTGACCCATGCCTTTCGGGTCCGGTTTGTCAGGGAATTGGATAGGTTTGTTTTCTGGGGTTTTCCACTCCGACTCTAGTTGAAGTTGAGGGCAACCATCATGGAGAAATGAAATTGGTAGATCGGCCACTACTGCATCACCCTGACGAACTAAAAACGTGCCAGAATCTGTAAACGTTCCAACAATTGTTGCTTCCACTTCATG
>MDSW01206843.1_pt1 | contig 13079 bp, 10 predicted proteins | sample 811171 | NCBI WGS metagenome assembly MDSW01 (sample SAMN05326641, study PRJNA326480) | marine metagenome | isolation source: seawater | place: Atlantic Ocean: North West | collected 2012 | reverse complement strand
TTTTCGCCCTGGTAAAGTACCTATGAGCATAATTAAACAAAAATACCGCCAAGGTGTTTTAGGCGAGGTTTTGCAGCAAACAGTTCAAGATTCAGCAAGAAAAGTATTACAAGAAAAGTCTATAAGACCAGCCATGGAGCCTAAAATAGAAATTACAGAATTTAATGATAATACAGACCTTGAATTCACTCTTGGTGTAGAACTTATGCCAGAATTTGAAGTCGGTAACCTTGGGTCTTTAACATTGGAAAAGCTTAAATCTGAAGTTACAGAAGATGGCATTAATGAAGCTATTGAAAGAATATCTGAAGCCGAAAAAAGATTTGAAAAAATTTCAGATATACGAGCAGCAAAAAAAGAGGATGCAGTTTTAATTGACTTTAAAGGGGAGATTGATGGCACTAGTCCTGAAGGCCTAAGTGCTAAAGATTTTGAATTAGAGTTGGGCAGCGATTCATTTATTCCTGGATTTGAAGATCAATTAATAGGTATTAATCCTAAAGAGGAGCGAACTATAGAAGTAAAATTTCCAGAAACTTATCAACATAAAGAAATGGCTGGAAAAGATGCAATTTTCAAAGTGACTGCTAAAGAAATTCGTAGCCGAGTGACCCCATCAGTTGACGATGAAATGGCAAAACGTCATGGATTTGAAGATTTGAAAGCACTTAGAACAGGTGTTAACGAAAGATTAAAGCAAGAGTTAGAACAAGCAAGTCAAGCACGGTTAAAGCGTATTCTACTAGATGAACTAGCCTCATTATATGACTTTGAAGTTCCACCTGGGATGGTAGAGCAAGAGTTTGAGCAGATATGGAAGCAGGTTAAATCTGATGTAGAAAAGGATGGACGTAGTTTCAAAGAAGTTACTGGAGAAACAGAAGAAGAAGCGTCAAAAGAATATCGAGAAATTGCCACAAGACGAGTTCGTTTAGGCTTAGTTTTATCAGAAATTGGTCAACAAAATAATATCACCGTATCTCAACAAGAACTAGCACAAGCTGCTATGGCAAGCGCTTCTCAAATGGCTAGCCCTGAACAAATTGCTGAATTTTATCGTGCTAATCCAAAAGCATTAGAACGATTTCAAGCTCCTGTCTATGAGGACAAAGTGGTAGCTTTTATAATTGAATTGGCAACTGTTTCTGAACGCAAGGTTACCCAAGAAGAACTTTTTTCTGACCCAGATGAAAATGCGGCTAAAGAAAAACTAAATAAGAATACAACTAAAGCAAAGAAACCAAAGAAAAAAACTGCCCAACCAAAAACAAAGGGCAAACCTAAAACCAGCTCAAAGGTCAAAGGCAAAAAAAATACTAAATCCGCAATTGAAGCAAACAAAGATTCCTCAAAGCCAACCAGTAAAAAGTCAAAAAGTAATAAAACCAAGACTAAGACTGAATCTAAAATATAAGGCTGATAATTACTAAAACCTGGAGACCTTTCATGTCCGATATTATTCAAACATACGCAAATACCCTTGTGCCAATGGTAGTGGAACAGAGCAACAGGGGAGAGCGCGCATACGATATTTATTCGAGGCTACTCAAGGAAAGAATTATTTTCCTTACGGGACCAGTTGGAGATGAAATGGCAGCTTTGGTTACCGCACAATTACTTTTTCTTGAGTCAGAAAATCCAAATAAAGAAATTTCAATGTACATCAATTCCCCTGGTGGACTCGTTACATCAGGTTTAGCCATATATGATACAATGCAATATATTAAACCTGCCATTGCTACACTTTGTGTAGGTCAAGCCGCGTCAATGGGCAGCTTACTTCTATGTGCGGGCAACCAAGGGAATCGTTATGCCTTACCAAACTCACGTATAATGCTTCACCAACCATCAGGGGGCTTTCAAGGACAGGCGACAGATATAGAAATACATGCAAAAGAAATCTTATCCTTGAGAGAACGATTAAATAGCATATATGTAAATCATACAAAGCAGACTATGGGCGTTGTCGAAGATAACCTTGAAAGAGATAAATTTTTCTCACCAGAGGAAGCCAAAGAATTTGGATTAATAGATGAAGTTGTAATTCACAGAGGGGAATCACAATCCTCTTCCCCTTCTGTTAACCCAAAGGCTAAAGGAAAAAAATCTGATTAAGAGTTTTGATTATAAAGTATGTTTTATAGCTATATTAAAATTATAAATTACTAAAGGGCTGGACAATAACGAATAAGAGAGCCACCCTGTTCGGCTTTAATTCGATTCGTTTTGTATATTAAAGAAACTTATTTGGAGTAGGTTTTCTATGCATTGTTGGTATAGAGTTGGCACTAAAGTCAATTTACGCCATTGTCTAGTGGGGTGGAGATGAATAAAACAACCAATGGAAACGGAGACTCAAAGAATACGCTCTACTGCTCTTTTTGCGGTAAAAGCCAACATGAGGTTCGTAAGCTAATCGCTGGACCAACAGTATTTATATGTGACGAATGTGTCGAGTTATGTATGGATATTATTCGCGAGGAACACAAATCAGCAAAAGTTAAAAGTAGAGACGGCGTTCCTACACCAATAGAGATCAACGAAGTTCTAGACGATTATGTTATAGGTCAGCCTCATGCTAAACGTGTTTTATCAGTGGCTGTCCACAATCATTATAAGCGTCTCGCCCATGGAGCAAACAATGTTGATGTAGAACTAGCTAAGTCAAATATAATGTTAATTGGTCCTACAGGTTGTGGAAAAACACTCCTGGCACAAACACTTGCTCGAATTCTAGATGTACCTTTTACAATGGCAGATGCAACGACATTAACAGAGGCAGGCTATGTTGGTGAAGACGTTGAAAATATTATATTAAAACTTTTACAAGCCGCTGATTACAATGTGGAACGAGCTCAACGTGGCATTGTATACCTAGACGAAGTTGACAAAATTGCAAGAAAATCTGACAACCCCTCAATTACACGTGATGTATCTGGTGAGGGAGTACAACAAGCACTACTAAAAATCATGGAAGGCACAGTAGCGTCGGTGCCCCCACAAGGAGGCAGAAAGCACCCACAACAAGAATTTCTACAAGTTGATACAACAAACATTTTATTTATTTGTGGTGGGGCCTTTGCTGGTTTAGAAAAAATTATATCAGAACGTGGACAGGGCACTTCTATTGGTTTTGGAGCTGATGTACGTAGTCCAGACGAGCGAAAAACAGGTGAGCTATTAAGAGAAGTTGAGCCTGAAGATATGCTTAAATTTGGTCTCATCCCAGAATTTATTGGGCGAGTTCCAGTATTGGCAACTCTAGATGACCTTGATGAAAGTGCCCTTATTGAAATTTTAACAATGCCAAAAAATGCACTAATAAAGCAATATCAGAAACTATTTGACATGGAATCTGTTCAACTAACATTTACCGATGACGCTCTTTCTGCAGTAGCTCAAAAAGCTATAGCTCGAAAAACAGGTGCAAGAGGTCTTAGATCAATTTTAGAAGGCATCCTTCTTGATCCAATGTTTGACCTTCCGGGCTTTGAGAATGTAGAGGAGGTTGTAATAAATAAGGAAATTGTAGAGTCTAGCGCAAAACCTCTCATAATATATGGAGAACGTCTTGATGAAACTAGTTCTTCAGCTTAAGAAATTATCCACTTGATCTTCTAAAAATACTTACTAATTATGATTCATCGACTTTCTTGTTGTTGATGTTTTATGTCATATTTTTGTATTGTCGGCTAATTTTAGCTTATTGAAAAGAGGATATAAACTGTGGTCTCATTACAAACATTTCCCGTCCTACCACTAAGAGACATTGTAGTATTCCCCCATATGATCGTTCCTTTATTTGTTGGCAGAGAAAAGTCTGTTAAAGCACTTGAAGACGTGATGAAGCAAGATAAAAAAATCCTCCTTTTGTCTCAAAAAGATGCGGCTAAAGATGAGCCAGCTCATGAGGACATCCAAACTACTGGAACAATCGGCACTGTTTTACAACTTCTAAAACTTCCTGACGGTACTGTTAAAGTGTTAGTTGAAGGGGGGATTAGGGCTGAGGTTATAGAATTCACTAATAATACAAATTTTTTTCAGGCTGTAGCCAGAGAAATACAAAATGAAGAGAAAGAAACTGATGAGCTCGTAGCATTAGCAAGAACATCTACTGATTTATTTGAAAAGTATATAAAACTTAACAAAAAAATCCCTCCAGAGGTTTTGGTTACAGTCAACCAGATAGAAGAATCTTCTAAACTTGCTGATACAATAGCTTCACATCTTTCTCTAAAATTAACTGAAAAGCAGGGTCTTCTAGAAATTTCATCTACTACAAAGCGTCTGGAAAAAATTTGTTCCCTTATGGACAGTGAAATTGGCGTGCTTCAAGTTGAGAAAAAAGTGCGTGGCAGGGTTAAGCGCCAAATGGAAAAGACTCAACGTGAATATTATCTCAATGAACAAATGAAGGCTATTCAGAAAGAATTAGGTGAGAGTGAAGACGGTCGTGATGAAAACGCTGACCTTGAAGACAAGATTAAAGAAACCAAGCTTTCAGTTGAAGCCAAGGAAAAAGCTGATGCAGAATTAAAAAAACTAAAAAGTATGAGTCCTATGTCTGCTGAAGCAACAGTAGTTAGAAACTATCTTGATTGGTTAGTAGGGATACCATGGAAGAAAAGAACAAGACTTAAAAAAGACTTAATCTTAGCTGAAAAAGTCTTAAATGATGACCATTATGGTCTAGAACGTGTAAAAGAAAGAATTGTCGAATATCTTGCTGTTCAACAAAGAGTTAAAAAGTTGCGTGGTCCTATTCTATGCTTAGTAGGTCCCCCAGGTGTAGGAAAAACGTCTTTAGGTAAATCAGTAGCTAAGGCAACAGGAAGAAACTTCGTGCGTTTTTCTCTTGGTGGTGTAAGAGATGAAGCTGAAATAAGAGGGCACAGACGTACTTACATTGGTTCGATGCCAGGTAAAATTCTTCAATCAATGAAAAAGGCAAAGTCTTCTAATCCACTATTTCTTTTAGATGAAGTTGATAAAATGGGATCTGATTTTCGTGGGGATCCTTCTGCTGCTTTACTTGAAGTTCTAGACCCAGAACAAAATAATACTTTTAATGATCATTATCTAGAAGTGGATTATGATTTGTCTGATGTTATGTTTATTACAACTGCTAATACATTAAGGATGCCACCCCCACTGCTAGATAGAATGGAAATAATCAGAATTCCTGGTTATACCGAAGATGAAAAGCTAGAAATAGCACGCCGACATTTGATTCCAAAACAATTAAAAGATCACGGTTTAAAAGCTGGAGAATGGACTATTTCAGATGAAGCCCTAATGGATGTGCTTCGTTATTATACCCGAGAAGCTGGCGTTAGAAGTTTTGAACGAGAAATAGCAAGATTAGCACGTAAAGCAACCAAAGAAATTGTTCGTGCCGAAAAAAATAAAATTAAGGTTACTAGGCGTAATTTAAAATCATATCTTGGTGTTACAAAATATAGGTATGGTCAAGCAGAGGATAAAGACTTAGTTGGAGTTACTACTGGCCTAGCTTGGACAGAAGTCGGAGGAGAGTTATTATCTATTGAAGCCGTTACTGTGCCAGGAAAGGGAAGAGTAACATCAACCGGAAAACTTGGAGATGTAATGCGAGAGTCTGTTCAAGCAGCTGAAAGCTATGTTAAATCTCGTGGTGCAGCTTTTGGTATCAAGCCTCAAGGTTTTAGTAGAAGTGATATACATGTCCATGTTCCGGAAGGTGCAACTCCAAAGGATGGACCATCAGCAGGTGTCGCAATGGTAACTTCTATAGTTTCTGTTCTAACAGGAATTGAAATAAGTAGAACAGTAGCAATGACGGGTGAAATTACCCTAAGAGGAAGGGTATTACCAATTGGTGGACTAAAAGAGAAACTTTTAGCCGCTTTAAGAGGTGGGATTAAGACTGTAATCATTCCAAAAGAAAATGAAAAAGACCTTGAGGATATCCCAGATAATGTCAAAAATAATCTTACCATAATTCCAGTTAGCACTTTGGATGAAGTTTTGAAGCACGCACTTGTCAAACCATTAGTACCAATAGAATGGAGTGAAGGTGATTTAGAAGAGGCTCAATCATTGCCTGAAAAAGAACAGAATGACCAAGATGGTATCATTAAACATTAATTAATTTCATCGAATCGGGTAAATATTATTGCTATTTACAGCCCTTTTTTACACGTCCTTAACTTAACTTAAGACATAAATCAGGCTTTTTTGTGGGTAAAACTATAAAATTATACGGATTCTTTACGTTTTTGCCCATCCGTCATTGACGCTAAACAGCCTCCAACACTAAACTATGGGTATCTTAGGTATTTACCTGGGTATTTTTTATTTAGGCTGAATTAATGGCCAACACCCACCACTCAATTATGGGGGCTTTACCGTGAACAAAAATGATTTAATTAAAGCGGTTGCAGACAGTGCAGATCTTACCAATGCCCAAGCGGGTAAAGCTGTCGACAGCATTATAAGTTCAATTACAGGATCACTGAAAAAAGGACAGGAAGTTCGCCTCGTAGGGTTCGGGACTTTCAGCGTAGCAAAACGTAAAGCCTCAAAAGGTCGCAATCCGCGAACTGGAGAGGAAATTAAAATCCCCGCCTCAAAACAACCAAAATTTAAAGCGGGTAAAGCACTTAAAGAGTCAGTGAACTAAGAAAATATAATATACAGTGCGTGGCGTCAGCTTTTGAAATAATTGCTGACGCCATTAGCTATTAAAATAATTAGCTTAGTTTTGTCTATGGATGGGCGATTAGCTCAGCTGGCAGAGCGTCTCGTTTACACCGAGAATGTCGGCGGTTCGAATCCGTCATCGCCCACCATAAACAAGAATTACTATATTTGCATTTTTATATTGCCTTTTTAGCCATTTATCTTGACCGATTATTGGCTCTGTTTTAAACAATTATGCCGCTTGGTATAAAATACAAACGGATAAATACATTCGGGGGTGTAGCTCAGTTTGGTTAGAGCGCCGGCCTGTCACGCCGGAGGCCGCGGGTTCAAGTCCCGTCACTCCCGCCATAGTTTTTATGAAGTCACTAAACTGCTGGCTACGGGGGATATTAGCCTTTTCTATGACTGCTTCACCAATACTCTTAATGGAATACTTGCCAATCCTGATATTCCTTGGACTTGCTGCTCTTATTGCTATAGCTGCAGTTATAGCACCTTTTTTGCTCGCTCCAAGAAAACCAGATAAAGATAAAATAGCAGCCTTCGAATGTGGTTTTGATGCTTTTGATGATGCTAGAGGAAGGTTTGATGTTCGATTTTACCTTGTTGCAATATTATTCATAATTTTTGATTTAGAGGTGGCGTTTTTATTCCCATGGGCAATATTATTCTCTAACATTGGGTTATATGGTTTTTGGTCGATGGTTGTATTCCTTGGAATTCTTACAATCGGTTTTATATATGAGTGGAAGAAGGGTGCTTTAGAATGGGAATAAACTCAAAGGTTACTGGTTTTCCTGCTAAGGTCTTAAGTCCTGGGAAAGATCAAGATAATGCCATAAAACTAGTAACTAATGAGCTAAGTGATAAAGGGTTTCTTGTTGCTAACTTAGATAAAGTAGTTAACTGGGCAAGAACAGGTTCCTTGTGGCCCATGTCTTTTGGCTTAGCCTGTTGCTCTATTGAATTTATGCAAGTTATTGCCCCTCGTTACGATATAGAGAGACTTGGTATGGTTCCTAGAGGCAGCCCTAGGCAATCTGATGTGATGATTGTCGCTGGTACTCTTTGTAATAAAATGGCTCCTGCGTTTAGAAGAGTTTATGATCAAATGCCTGAGCCTCGATGGGTAATATCTATGGGTAGCTGTGCAAACGGAGGAGGATACTATCATTATTCATACTCAGTTGTTAGGGGGTGTGACCGAATAGTACCTGTAGATGTTTATGTGCCTGGGTGCCCTCCAACTGCAGAAGCTCTTTTATATGGCATCATGCAACTTCAAAAAAAGATACGCCGCACCGGAACAATTGCTCGATAGTATTAACATTTATGTATTGTTGAATAAGTTATGAACAAATCTGCAAATACAGAACTAAGTAATCATATAACCTCTGCAATGGGTAATTTTGTCCAACGTACGGAACTTATTAATAATGACTTAACCCTTTATTCAACAATAGATAATATTGAAAAATTATTGAAGTTTTTGAGAGATGATACGCAGTGCAAATTTGAAATTCTTTTAGATGTTTGTGGTGTAGATCATCTAGGAAGAGATCAGAGGTTTGACGTTGTTTATCATCTACTAAGTATAACTAATAATTATAGGGTTCGAGTCAAAGTCCCCGTTAGAGAAGGGGAGGCAATACCATCTGTAGTTTGGATATATAGCTCTGCTGGCTGGTTCGAAAGAGAAACATGGGACTTATTTGGAATATATTTTGATGGCAACGAAGATCTAAGACGCATACTTACTGATTATGGATTTGATGGTCATCCTTTAAGAAAAGATTTTCCACTTACTGGCTTTGTAGAACTGAGATACGACGATGAGCAGAAACGCGTCGTATATGAACCTGTTCAACTAACTCAAGAATTTCGTAGATTTGATTTCATGAGTCCATGGGAAGGAGCTGATTATATCCTCCCTGGCGATGAAAAAGTTGAGGACAAAGAAACATCATGAGCGAACGTTACATTGATAATTATACAATAAACTTTGGTCCACAACATCCTGCTGCCCATGGAGTTCTAAGATTAGTATTAGAAATGGATGGTGAAATAGTTGAACGAGCTGATCCACATATAGGTCTTCTTCATCGTGGAACAGAAAAACTTATTGAGCACAAAACATTCCTTCAATCTGTACCTTATTTTGATCGTCTTGATTATTCTGCACCAATGAATCAAGAACACGCTTTTGCTCTTGCTGTTGAAAGTTTATTAGATTGCAAAGTACCTGCAAGAGCACAATACATAAGAGTTTTGTATAGTGAAATTGGGCGTATAGGAAATCATCTATTAAACTTAAGTGCAATGGCATTGGATGTTGGTGCAATGACACCATACTTCTACGGGTTTGACCAAAGAGAGGAGTTAATGCAATTCTGCGAAAGGGCATCCGGAGCTAGGCTTCATAGTGCTTATTTTAGACCTGGAGGAGTGGCATTAGATATACCAGAATCTTTACTGGATGATATCAACAAATGGAATATGGCATTTCCTAAATTCATAGATGATTTTGAAGGTTTGTTAACTGAAAATAGGATTTTTAAACAGCGAACAGTAGATGTAGCACCAGTAACTCCTGAAGACGCTCTTGACTGGGGCTTTACTGGTCCAATGCTTCGTGCAGCAGGTGTAGCCTGGGATCTCAGAAGAAACCAGCCTTATGAAGTTTATAGTGACTTAGACTTTGAAATTCCTGTCGGTAAAACTGGTGATTGTTATGAGCGATATCTTGTAAGAATTCATGAAATGCGCCAAAGCGTTCGAATTATTGATCAATGCATTAATCAAATGCCCAAAGGTCCTGTAAAAGTTGATGATAATAAAATTACTCCACCAACACGTAAAGATATGAAACAGTCAATGGAGTCATTAATCCACCATTTTAAACTCTATACCGAAGGATATCATGTGCCTGCAGGTGAAGTTTATAGGTCCGTAGAAGCTCCTAAAGGTGAATTTGGTGTTTATTTAATTTCAGATGGAACAAATAAGCCTTATCGCTGCAAAATACGAGCACCTGGTTTCGCTCATCTTCAGGCAATGGACTATACTAGTAAAGGAACAATGTTAGCAGATACAGTTGCAAATTTGGCGAGTATGGATATCGTTTTCGGGGAAATAGACCGTTGAGTGATTCTAATGAAATTTTTAAGTTCTCTGATGAAAATCGGATTAAAGCCGATGCATATATTAACCGCTATCCAGAAGGCAAACAACAAAGTGCTGTTATGCCACTATTATATTTAGCTCAGAATCAAAACAGTGGATGGTTAAGCCAGGCAGCAATTGAATATGTTGCAGATTATTTATCAATGTCCTCTATAAAAGTTTTTGAGGTAGCTACATTCTATACTATGTATAATCTAAGTCCTGTTGGCAAAAACCATATTCAGCTTTGCCGTACAACACCCTGCTGGCTTAGAGGGTCAAATAATATTTCTCAAGCAATCTGTGAACATCTGTTAATCAAAAATGGAGAAACAACACACGATGGTATGTTTACCCTCACTGAAGTTGAATGCTTAGGAGCCTGCGTTAATGCGCCAGTAGTTCAAATAAATGATGATTTTTATGAGGACCTAGATGTTGATAGTATCAAATATATCATAGATATGATTAAAGAATCTAAAAAACCTATACCAGGACCACAGAAAAAACGACAAAAGTCAGCTCCAGAATCTGGACCAAAAACCTTAATTACTTCGAAAGAGAACTAAATGTTATCTGATAAAGATCGTATATTTACAAATTTATATGGGATAAATGATTGGTCATTAAAAGCGTCTTTATCAAGAGGAGATTGGGATAAAACAGCTAACTTAATGGCAAAAGGACAAGATTGGATCATTAATGAACTAAAAGAATCTGGGCTACGTGGCAGAGGAGGGGCAGGTTTTCCAACAGGTCTAAAATGGTCTTTTATGCCAAAAGAAGAAACGCAAGGTAACCCACACTATTTAATTGTAAATGCAGATGAGTCAGAACCTGGAACTTGTAAAGATCGAGATATAATGCGTCACGATCCCCAAAAATTAATAGAAGGGTGTTTATTAGCAGGATTCTCAATGAGGTCTCATATTGGCTACATCTATATACGAGGCGAGTTTTATGAGGAATCGGATAGATTGCAAGCTGCTATTGATCAAGCATATGAAGCAAGATTAATAGGAAAAAATGCTTGCAACTCAGGATGGGATTTTGACCTTTTTATACATCGAGGAGCTGGTGCCTATATTTGTGGAGAGGAAACGGGGCTTATAGAAAGTCTAGAAGGTAAACCTGGGAGACCTCGTTTAAAGCCTCCTTTTCCTGCTGGTGCTGGTTTATATGGTTGTCCATCCACAGTAAATAATGTTGAAACGATAGCAGTAGCTCCAACAATACTCAGACGTGGTGCAAATTGGTTTTCTGGTCTCGGTCGACCAAAAAATTCCGGTACTAAGTTATTTTGTATATCTGGTCATGTAAATGAGCCTTGCAATGTTGAAGAGGAAATGGGTATCCCCCTCAGAGAATTAATTGATAAACATGCTGGAGGAGTTAGAGGTGGATGGGATAATCTCTTAGCTGTAATTCCAGGTGGATCCTCTGTTCCTGTAATACCAAAAGTTATATGTGATGAAGTACTAATGGATTTTGATAGTCTTATCGAAGTCAAATCAGGACTAGGTACAGCTGCGGTCATAGTTATGGACAAGTCTGCTGATATTATTGAGGCTATCGCAAGATTATCTCATTTTTATATGCACGAAAGTTGTGGTCAATGTACTCCATGCCGCGAAGGAACCGGATGGGTTTATAGAGTTATGCAAAGACTAATAACTGGCAATGCCGCAGTAAGTGAAATTGATAAGTTAGAGGATGTAGTTGGACAAATAGAAGGGCACACAATATGTGCCTTAGGTGATGCAGCAGCCTGGCCAGTTCAAGGACTAATTAGACACTTTAGACCTGAATTAGAGAGACGTATAAGAGAGCGAGGGAAAAATGCCGCTTAGGAAAGGACTTTAAGGTATGCCAACGCTTAAAATAGATGGCGCGGAAGTAAACGTACCAGAGGGCTCCACAGTATTACAGGCTTGCGAACAAGCAGGTAAAGAAATACCTCGCTTCTGTTACCATAGCAGACTATCCATAGCCGGTAATTGTCGTATGTGTCTCGTCGAACTTGAAAAAGCTCCAAAACCTATTGCTTCTTGTGCAATGCCTGCAGCTGATGGAATGGTAATAAAAACCAATTCATCTACAGTAAAAAAGGCAAGAGAAGGTGTTATGGAGTTTTTACTAATAAATCACCCCTTAGACTGTCCAATCTGTGACCAAGGAGGTGAATGTGACCTTCAAGATCAAGCCATGGCATATGGACGGGATTCTAGTAGGTTTGGCGAATCAAAAAGGGCAGTAAAAGATAAAGATATTGGTCCCTTAGTTGGAACTATAATGACTCGGTGCATACACTGCACTAGATGTATTCGATTCAGTGAAGAAGTTGCAGGCATTGAAGATATGGGCGCCGTTTATAGAGGCGAACATATGGAAATCAGCACTTTTGTGGAAAAAGCAGTAGAAACAGAACTTTCTGGAAATTTAATAGACCTCTGTCCTGTTGGTGCTCTTACCTCAAAACCTTATGCTTTTACAGCTCGTCCTTGGGAACTGAAAAAAACAGAAACAATTGACGTAATGGATGCAGTGGGGAGCAATATTAGAATTGATTCTCGTGGTAGAGAGATAATGAGGGTACTTCCTCGTTTAAATGAACAAATAAATGAAGAGTGGATATCTGATAAAACTCGCTTCTCTTGTGATGGACTAAAATATAAACGTTTAGACCGTCCTTGGATTAAAGAAAATGGATCACTAAAAGAGGCAACTTGGAAAGAAGCTTTTAACGCTATTAAAAATTCATTAGATAATGTTCAAGGAAATCAAATTGCATCAATAGTAGGGGACATGATGGAGTGTGAGAGCATTTTCGCTCTTAAGGAGCTAATGTTAAAGCTGGGTAGCCCGCATATTGATTGCAGACAAGACTCTACTCCCTTTGATAATAAATATAGGGCTAGCTATATTTTTAACTCAGGGATTGAAGGGATAGACACAACAGATGCAATATTACTAGTTGGTACAAACCCTCGCTATGAAGCCCCTATCATCAATGCTAGAATTAGGAAGCGTTGGCTTAAAGGTGGCATTTCGATTGGTCTTATTGGCTCCAAGTCTGACCTTAAATATGATCATGAAAACCTTGGAGATGATGCAAAATTACTAAAAAAAATTATGGATGGTGATCATCCATTTTTTGATACATTGAATAAAGCAGCTAAACCAATGATTATAATTGGGCAAGGTGCTCTTTCCAGAAGTGATGGTGAGGG
>MDSW01093269.1_pt1 | contig 13080 bp, 11 predicted proteins | sample 811171 | NCBI WGS metagenome assembly MDSW01 (sample SAMN05326641, study PRJNA326480) | marine metagenome | isolation source: seawater | place: Atlantic Ocean: North West | collected 2012 | reverse complement strand
TGCCGCCGATATCTGCGTCTATACCAACAGCAACTTCACCCTGGAGTCGCTGGATGTTTGACCGCGCGGACCTGAAGGCGGCTCAGGAAGCCGGCGTCCTTTCCAAGGAACAGGTCCAGCGGCTCGACGCCTTCCTGACACGCCGTCAGGACCCGTCTGCATCAGGCGGCAATGAGGACCTCAAATTCCTCGCCAACTTCAACGACATTTTCATCACCACCGGCATCATCATTCTTGCCATCGGCCTGACGGCAATGACGTCACTGATTGTATCCCCAATGATGTCATCAATGGCTTCGTCCGGGCAGATCGGCTTCATCGCGCCCATGATCCTGCTGCCGGTGGCGGCAGCCATGTGGGGGCTCGCCGAATACTTCTGCGGCAAGCGGCGGCTGCTCCTGCCCTCAATGGCGCTGACCAGCATATTTGTTGTCTATGTCGGTCTGTCCGTAGGGTCCGTTTCCAGCGGCATCAGCGGCCTGAACCCGGACACGATCGAGAGCTTCTTTGGCGCCTGGTCGACCCTCGGCAGCACGGGCATTGCCAGCTTCCTCGGCATGGTGGGAGCGGCGCTGGTCGTGTTCATGCGGTTTCGCCTGCCCTTTTCCCTGCTGCTGCTGGCCCTGTCCATGGCCGGCGTCGCCTATACGTTTACAGGCTTCTTTGGCAGCACCGGCTACATCATCAGCGGGATCGCCTTCTTCGTAGTTGGCCTCTCGACGCTGGCGGCGGCAATGTATTTCGATGCGCGCGACCCGCAGCGCGCTTCGCTCAGCTCAGATAATGCCTTCTGGCTGCATGTCGCAGCCGCACCCCAGCTCATCTGGGGCCTGCGCAGCATGATTGTCGGCTCGGGCTTCGCGATGCCAAACCAGGCGGAGGCGGCCATGATTGTCATCGTGCTATTCGCGATCGGTCTCCTGTCTCTCGCCCTGAACCGCCGGGCCCTGATCGTGTCCGGCTTGATCACTTTTGCCATGGCGCTCGGCCGCCTCGTTGAGGAAACCGGCGGTGGTGAGACGACCAATGCCGTCATCACCCTCCTCCTGCTTGGCACCGGCATCATCCTGCTGGGCGGCGGCTGGCACACCGCCCGCCGGCTCGTGCTCCGTTTCCTTCCCACACGCGGTGTTGTGGGGCGGCTATTCCCGCCCGAACCCGCCTGAATCTCCGAAAGCCCTTCATGAAAGACCTTACGCCCCGCGAAATCGTCGCCGAACTCGATCGTCATATTGTCGGCCAGACCGGCGCGAAACGTGCTGTCGCAATTGCCCTTCGCAATCGCTGGCGCCGAAAGCAGGCGCCGGACAGCATCCGCGGCGAGATCACACCGAAGAACATCCTCATGATCGGCCCGACAGGCGTGGGCAAGACCGAAGTTTCCCGCCGTCTTGCCCGGCTGGCCAACGCCCCTTTCCTGAAGGTGGAAGCGACCAAGTTCACTGAAGTCGGCTATGTCGGCCGGGACGTGGAACAGATCGTCCGGGATCTCGTCGAGGCCGCCATCTCCATGATCCGGGAGAGCAAGCGCACGGATGTTGTCCAGAAGGCGAAGGACTCTGCCGAAGAGCGCCTGCTGAACGCGCTGGTTGGCGAAGACGCCCAGTCCTCCACCCGCGAAGTTTTCCGCCGCAAGCTCCGTGATGGCGAACTGGACGATAAGGAAGTCGATCTCGACCTCGCCGATCAGGGCGGACCGATGCAGATGTTCGACCTTCCGGGCCAAGGCGGCTCGATGGGCATGATCAATCTTTCCGACATGCTCGGCAAGGCCATGGGCGCACGCACCAAGCGTGTGCGGACAACTGTGCGCGAAGCCTACAAACCCCTGATCGACGAAGAAGCCGACCGCCTGATCGACGAGGATGCCATCGTCCGCGAAGCCATCAGCGCCGTCGAAGAAGACGGAATCGTCTTTCTGGATGAAATCGACAAGGTTGCCGCCCGCAAGGGACGCGGCGGTGCCGATGTCAGCCGCGAAGGTGTCCAGCGCGACCTCCTGCCCCTGATCGAGGGCACAACCGTTTCGACGAAGCGTGGCGCGGTGAAGACAGATCACATCCTGTTCATCGCCTCCGGCGCGTTCCATGTCTCAAAGCCGTCCGACCTCCTGCCCGAACTTCAGGGCCGCCTGCCGATCCGCGTGGAACTGGAACCCCTCACCCGCGATGACCTCCGCCGCATCCTGATCGAACCTGAAGCCAGCCTCATCCGCCAGTACCAGGCCCTGATGGCGGCAGAGAATGTCACGCTGGAATTCGAGGATGCGGCCATCGACCGGCTCGCCGATCTCGCCGAAGCCGTGAACAGTAGTGTCGAGAATATCGGCGCGCGCCGGCTGCAGACCGTGCTGGAACGCCTGCTGGATGAAATCAGCTTCGACGCACCGGACAAGACAGGCGAGACAATCACCATCACGGCAGACTATGTGAACGAGCGTGTCGCAGACCTTGCCGGGAATGCCGACCTGTCGAAATTCATTCTCTGACGCCGGTCAGACATTCACGCGCGAAAGCAGCTCGATTGTTTGTCCGTACCCGGCCTCTTCAGGAATGACGAGACAGGGCTCGCCCTCATCTGTCTTCGCCGCGTGCGGCAGGACGGTCACAACGCCTTCTTCCGAGAATTTCTGGACGGCCTCGGCAACAGAGCTGGCCCGTGCGAGCTTCTTCAGATTCATCCGTGTCGGGAAGATGATGACGGCCTCGCCGTTCTCTTCCGCATGAAGCGCCGCCTGTGCGCCTATCCAGACGGAATCCGTCGTCTCCCGGCCATCATGATTGGCGATCTGATCCGGCGGAGCCGGCGCGATATAGAAATGGGTGTCGAAACGTTTCGGCATCATCACGGGCGTGATCCAGTGGCCGAAATGGACGAGGCTGTCGAGCGCCAGAACGAGATCGTGGTCCTTCATCAGCTTCAGGAAGCTGTATTCGCCCTTGTCTACCGCTGACCTGTAAGGATCCAGATGGTCGGCAACGTCAGCGCCGACCAGAGGCTGGCCAGTCCCTCGTTGCGCTTTCGGGCGGGCGAGCAGAAGACCGGATTCCTCAAACGCTTCCCGCACGGCGGCGATCCGCGCATCCTGCTGCACAGGACCGAAATCGCCATCGGTCCAATCATCCCATCCGGGGCTGGAATCCTCTTCTGTCGCCTTGCCTCCCGGGAAAACCAGCGCGCCTGCGGCAAAGTCGATCTGATAGTGCCGTTTTACCATCAGCACTTCGGGGACCGTTGCGGAATCCCTCAGGATCAGCACGGTCGCCGAAAGCTTCGGTACAAAGGGGTCGCGGCTCATAAGCTTAACTCCATTCGGTCAAATTTCCTCGAAATCCGACCGGTTTTCTCCGCGTGATCTTCAATCCTCTCCGTTAGGGAAGGCAATAGGCACGGTCAGAAAGACGGGAAGAGTGATGCGGGAAATGCTTCAGACACAGTTTGTCGCGCACGAAGGACAGAAGGTCCAATACCGCTTCCACCCCGTCATGCATCTTGTTGACGGGTCTTCCTACGGTGCCGTTTGTGAAATGTCGGAGCAATTCGAGGAGCGCGTCAGCTTTGGCCCGGCCCTCGGCGGACAGGGTGCGGCCGACCCCGCCAAATGGCTCTGCGGTCGCCTGGCCGAAGTGGCGAGCGCCGCACACCAGTTCGACCAGCGCCTCCGCCCGATCATCGTCCCGGCGCCTCTGGCGGCACTCTCGCACCCGAACGCTGCGATTGGTTGCGATGCCACCATCCGGCGGACATCGCTCTGCCAGCAGGAAATCTGTCTGGAATTCGAAGACACGGCCTTTGCTGGATGCCCGGCCGACAGTGTTCAGCGCGTCGCCCATTTCCGCCGCCACGGCTTCCGTGTCTCGATCGACATGCGCAAATCCTGGCAGACACCGCTGAGCAACGGCCTCCGCCTGCTGATTGACACGATCCGCATTGATGCTCGCGAAGTTGAGGCAAATGACGCCCTCATGGATATTTGCGAAGTGGCCAGCGCCTCCGGAATCATCATCGTCGCCGAAAACGCACGCTGGCGCGACGGCGACTTCTTCACCCGGAATGGCATTGAGGCCGGAACGAAAATCCTGGCAGACGCCTAGGCCGCGTCGCTCGACTCGCCGGTGTCTTCCATGGCCGCCATTTCCGAATAGTAGTCCAGCTTCTCAAGCAGATATTCGAGATCCTCGCGCGGAATCGCCTGGAACTGCGTCAGCACCCGTTCGATCATCCGCGCGCGGAAACGCGCCCGGTCATTCGCGCCGCCATCATGGCTGGTCTCATGGAACACGTTCACGGCCGCACGGAAAGCCGGCAGCATCTTGCGCGGCAGGCCAGCCCTGTCGAACACCGCCTGCAGGCCCAGCGGCCCCGCATCATGGATCATCAGCCAGACTCTCTGATGGCCCACACCCGATAACTCTGCCAGTGCATGCTCCACAAATGGCATCTGCCCGCAGCAAAGCGCGCGCATGATCAGCGAATGCGTCAGGCGGCCATTGAGGTTCAGCTGGGAAACGAAGCGCGGAAGATCATGTGTCCGGCCCGCCTGCTCCACCAGATCGACGGTCGCACGCTCCCGTGTTGCCGAGGCCAGGTCGATCGCCAGCTGGGCCGGCAATTCATGCCGGTTCACCAGCATGTCGAACAGCTGGCCTGAGACAAGCGTGACCATCTTCTCGGCAATATGGGTCGGGATATATTCCCGGCCGATCAGGCCCTTCTGAACGATCTCGTCCGAGCCGAAGCGGCCAATGGCATTTTCATAGGCCTTGTCGCTCATCTCAGCGCTTTCATTCATCGAGAGCGTCTGGACCGCCTCGATAGCGCCATGCTCGGAAATGATCTCTGAAAGTGAAACGGTAAGCCCTTCGCGGCCTGCTATGGCTGCCTGCTTCGCGGCGGTTACGGACAGGACCAGCTCGATCAGGTCCTCTTCGGTAAAGACAGGGGAATCCCTCAGGATCGGTACGGCTACAGCCTCGATGTCCTGGGCCAGCTTCAGCGCGATCTCACGCGGCAGGATGGGCGAATTGCGCAGCGTCACTGCCAGCGTCCGCCGGACAAGGTCTGCGGCGTCATCGGCCAGGATCGACATGATCTCCTGGGCGAAAGCGCGCTCGGAATCACTCAGCACGTCGAGCGCGATACGGCGGCAAAGGCGGTGCGCAACCGACGCCCGTTGTTCTGGTGTGTCGCCCTTTATCAGGCGGTGTATGTCCTGTTCGGTAAGCTTTGGACGAATGCTCTGGACGCTCATCTGGCGAATACCTTTTGATTCTTATCTCGGGCAATTTCACCAGTTCGGGTTAATAGCCGGTTTACCATTCCCTGCCGAACGCATGAAAAAAGCCGGCCCCAGAGCGGCCGGCTTCTTGAGTGCCAATATTTCAGGAAGACTATTCGTCTTCGTCGGCGAACAGCTCGTCGCGGCTTACGGTCTCATCAGTCACCGTTGCGATCTCGAGGATATGGTCGACCACCTTGTCCTCATAGATCGGGGCACGCAGCTGCGCCATGGCGCCCGGATTGTTGCGGAAAAAGTCGATCACCTGACGTTCCTGGCCCGGATACTGGCGGGCTTCGCGAACCAGCGCCTGATTCACTTCCTGCTCGGTGATCTTCACATCGGCGAGACGGCCGATCTCGGCCAGCACGAGACCAAGGCGCACGCGGCGCTCGGCGATCTTGCGGTACTCGTCCTTCAGCTCGTCCTCAGACTTGCCCTTGTCTTCCTCTGCTACACGGCCCGCATCCATTTCCGACTGCAGCTGCTGCCAGATCTGACCGAATTCGGCCTCAACCATGTTCGGCGGCAGATCGAAGCTGTGTGCCTCGTCCAACAGATCCAGAAGGTGGCGCTTCGCTTTCGAGCGGGACACGCCGTCATGCTCGGCCTGCAGCTGGTCCTTGATCAGGCCAGTCAGTTGCTCAAGGCTTTCGAGGCCAAGACCCTTGGCAAAATCCTCGTCGATTTCCGGCGTTTCCGGTGCGCGGACTTCGTGCACCTTCACCTCGAACACGGCTTCCTTGCCGGCAAGATTTTCAGCCGGATACTCTTCCGGGAATGTTACGGTGATGTCCTTTTCCTCGCCGGCCTTAACGCCGACGAGCTGTTCTTCGAAGCCTGGGATGAAACGCCCGGAACCGAGCACCAGCGTTTGCTGTTCTGCAGATCCGCCTTCAAAAGCCTCGCCATCGATCTTGCCGACGAAATCCATCACGACGGCATCGCCGTCTTTTGCCTTAGCGGTCTTGGCGCGCGGCTCGTACTTGACGTTCTGCTCAGCCAGACGGCCCATAGCTTCGTCGATCTGCTCCTGAGACACTTCCGCGACCGGACGCTTGATTTCAAGCTTGGCCACATCGGCCGGCTCGAATTCCGGCATGACGTCGACATGCAGATGGTAGGCAAGATCGGCTTCGCCCTGAACGACCTTGTCCATGTCGCTTTCCATATGGAATTCCGGCTGGCCCGCAGGGCGCAACTCAGCGTCTTCCAGAGCCTTCTGGTTGGTTTCCGTGACAAGCTTGTTGATCAGCTCGCCCATCAGGTCGCGGCCGAACATCTTGCGGACGTGCGCCGCCGGCACCTTGCCCGGACGGAAGCCCTTGAGCTTCATTTGCGGCCGGATTTCCTCGATCCGCTCGTCCAGCTTTGCCTTGAGCTCAGAGGCCGGCACCGTAACGGCGAATGTGCGGCTGAGACCTTCTGCCTTGGTCTGGGTAACTTCCATCGGTTCTTTCACCCGTTTGCTTGGGTCGCGGACACGAAAATGCGCGCGGACGCCCTGAGAATCCTGTCTGAAGGGGCGGCTTATGTCATAGCCGAAAGCCCCTGTCCACGTGGGTTCTGCCACTATTGCAGCACCGTCATCGAGGGCGCCGAACCAGCAGTTCTTCGCGGCTCTCGCTTGCGCTTCGAGAATTCAATTGCCGAACTCAGGAATCGAGCCGCCCTGAGCTCGTTTCAGCGCGAAGCGCAGCGGAGCGGGAAACAATCAAAGATGCATCTTCAAACTAGATCTGGTCCACTGAACCAAATTTTACTGTGGAGTTGAACCGTTTGAAGATGGTGCGGATGAGAGGACTCGAACCTCCACGCCTCGCGGCGCTGGAACCTAAATCCAGTGCGTCTACCAATTCCGCCACATCCGCATGTCGCGCGTTCCTACGCGAGGCACCTGCCCGCATCAACCGGAAAGACAAAACGCAACTGCCAAATCAGCGATGCTCGCCATGAAGCGCGCTGAGAATGTCGGGCAGCTGTTTCTCGAGGTCTTCCGAGATCAGACCAGCCCCGACCCGTCGGCCGGCTTCACCGTGCAGCCAGGTTGCCATTGCCGCTGCCGTGAAGGTCTCGACGCCCTGGGCCATAAGTCCTCCAGCGATACCCGCCAGAACGTCGCCTGAACCAGCGGTCGCCAGCCAGCGAGTGGCATGAGTGTTGACAATTGCCGCCCCATCAGGGCTCGCAATCACCGTGTCGGGACCTTTCAGCAGCACGACGCAGCCCGCGAGCTGGGCCGCCTTGCGGGCCGCCTCGACCTTATTGACCTCGGTCTCCAGAAGATTGCCGAACAGCCGCGCAAATTCGCCGATGTGCGGCGTAATCAGGTCTGTTGGCCGGAGCAGACCATAAAGCGCCTCACGGTCACTTTCGAAGACGGTCAGCGCATCGGCATCCAGTACGGCCCTGACATCGGAACTCAGCAGGCACTCGACATTTGTACGGGTCGACGCGGTCACGCCCGCCGCAGGTCCCAGAATGGCGACGGATGCTGACTTCAGGGTCTCGCACAGCTCCTCTTGCCCGGTGAAAGCCTTCAGCATTACCGCCGTCAGGTGGCTGGCATTCACTTGCAACGCATCCGGTGGAGACAGGAGGGTTACCAGCCCGGCCCCGGCCCGCAGGCCTGCTTTCGCCGCAAGCCGCGCGGCGCCTGTTGCCGCCATGTCGCCGCTGACGACTTTCAGATGACCCCGCTGATGCTTGTGTGTGCTCTGGCCGGGCTGTGGCATCGCCCTGCCCCACAGCATCGGGCTGTTCTCAAAAAGATGTGTCTGAACCGGCACGCCGATGTCCGCGACGAACACGCCGCCGCAATACGCCGCGCCGGGCAGCAGGACATGCGCCGGACGGAGCGCCGCGAAGGTGATCGTCCCCATCGCTCGGAAGCATGGCCCCATCGGCTTGGCGGTCATGCCGTGAATACCGGACGGCACATCGATCGAAACGACACGCCCACCCCGTTCGGCAAGCTTTGCCGCCGTGCCATCCAGCGCGCGCGAGAGGCCGCCGCCGAACAACGCATCAAGAACAATGTCGTGCGGAGCCTCCAGAGCGGCTTCGAGCGGCTTTATCTCCTTGCCCCACAGCTCCGCTGCCTTCGCGGCATCGCCCTTGAGTTCAGACTTGCCGACCATGCAGAAGACCTCGACCTCCCGCCACAGCTTTGCGAGCTGGGCGGCGGCAACAAAGCCATCGCCACCATTTCCTCCAGGTCCGCACAGGACCTGGATCTTGCCTTCCGGCCATTGCGCATGAACGAACTCGGCAACGGCATTTCCCGCGCGCTGCATGAGTTCGAAACTGTCTGTGCCGGCAGCGAAAAGTGCCTGCTCGGCCGCCCGCATTTCGTCAGGTGTAAGAATTGGTCTGCCCATAAGCCGGGCTCATAGCACGCGTGTTGCGGATTCGCTGCCCAATTCCTGAAGTTTCAGCACGCCCCCTGTGGTCGAGAGTGTCGTGACGGAACAATGCCCCGGCCGGAATACGACGGTTGAGCTGCTGCACTGAAGTGCGCTGACAATGGCATTGATGGCAACGAAATGGGTGAAGACGGCCGTCCCGTCAGGCACAAGCCTCAGCCGGTCCAGCATCCGGGCACGCCAATCAACATGCGCAGCGCCCTCAACATCCCAGCTGCCCGCCATAAAGCCCTGCAGCCATGTCACCCGGTCTGTAACATCTTCCGGTGTCGCTATCTCCGAGACCTCGGAAACGACGTCCGCGCTCATCCCGGTTGCCTGCTCGAAAGGACGGGCGGTCTCGCGGCATCGCTGCATCGGACTGGTGAGCGCTTGCCGCGCCCCGAGCGCCTGCAGATCACGCGCCACCGCTTCCGCCTGCGCTTTACCCAGTTCGCTGAGACCCGGATCAGGGTGATCTCCCCAGCTCGCAGCAGCTTCGCCATGCCGGACGAGAAATATTCCAGTCATAAGATTCGCCTGTATCACGTTGTTAGTGTTACGTAACATGGAGAAGGACCCCCGAATAGTGACGCGGGCGTCATGTACCAGGCAGGCAGCTGATCAATCAGCGCCCAAAAAAACGGCAGCGGCGTCCAAATTCCAACCAGCAGTCCTTTCTGCGGTGCCGTGACTCCAACTTGGCCTCGCATCAGCGCCAGAAGGCGCATACCGCTTGCTGCATGAGTTCAACGGCTGGGAGACAAGGGCCATGAAAAAAATCGAGGCGATTATCAAACCGTTCAAGCTGGACGACGTTAAAGAGGCCCTTCAGGAGATCGGTCTGCAGGGCATGACCGTAATCGAAGCAAAAGGTTTCGGACGGCAAAGAGGCCATACCGAGCTCTATCGCGGAGCCGAATATGTGGTGGACTTCCTGCCGAAGCTGAAAATCGAGATCGTTCTCGCCGACAGCGCTGTCGAAGGCGCGGTGGAAGCAATCAAGAAAGCTGCCCATACGGACAAGATCGGTGATGGCAAAATCTTTATTTCAGATATTGTCGACGCCGTGAGAATTCGTACCGGAGAGACCGGCGACGCAGCCCTCTAGGGCCACAATACAGCGAATAAATCCATGAATTCTGTTTTTTACTGGAGGGCAAATTCCAATGGCTGACAAGCTACTCAAACTCATGAAGGACGAAGACGTCGAGTACGTCGATCTTCGTTTCACCGACCCGCGCGGGAAGATGCAACACGTGACCTTCCACAAGGAAATGGTCGACGAGGACTTCTTCCCCGAAGGCCAGATGTTCGACGGTTCGTCCGTTGCGGGCTGGAAGGCAATCAACGAGTCCGACATGCTGCTCATGCCGGACGCCGAGACGGCCATGATCGATCCCTTCTTCCAGCAGACCACGCTGGCAGTGATGTGTGACATCCTGGATCCGATTTCCGGACAGGCCTACAACCGCGACCCGCGCACGACCGCCAAGAAGGCAGAAGCCTATGTGAAGTCCAGCGGTGTCGGCGACACGGTGTTCTTCGGGCCCGAAGCAGAATTCTTCGTGTTCGACGATGTCCGCTGGTCAACGGAGCCCCACAAGACGGGCTACAGCTTTGACTCGACGGAACTGCCGATCAATACCGGTAAAGAGTACCCGATGGGCAATATGGGCCACCGCCCGGGCCCGAAGGGCGGCTATTTCCCGGTTCCGCCAGTCGATTCCGAACAGGACATGCGGTCCGAAATGCTGTCCGTTATGGGCGATATCGGCCTGCAGCCGGAAAAGCATCACCACGAAGTGGCCCCGGCCCAGCACGAACTCGGCATGAAGTTCAATACGCTGACCAAAATGGCCGACAATCTGCAGCTGTATAAATATGTCATCCACAACGTGGCGGCATCCTACGGCAAGACGGCAACCTTCATGCCGAAGCCGATGTTTGCGGATAACGGTTCCGGCATGCACGTTCACCAGTCGATCTGGGCAAATGGCAAGCCGCTCTTCGCCGGCGACCAGTATGCGGGCCTTTCCGAGACCTGCCTCTACTATATTGGCGGCATCATCAAGCACGCGCGCGCGCTGAACGCCATCACCAACCCGTCCACCAACAGCTACAAGCGTCTGGTGCCGGGCTATGAAGCGCCCGTCATGCTGGCCTATTCAGCCCGCAACCGGTCTGCCTCGATCCGTATTCCTTTCGGCTCGAACCCGAAGGCAAAGCGGATCGAAACCCGCTTCCCGGACCCGACGGCAAACCCCTATCTCGCCTTCGCAGCCCTGCTCATGGCAGGCCTCGACGGCATCGAAAACAAGATCCATCCCGGCGACGCGATGGACAAGGACCTCTACGATCTGCCGCCTGAAGAGGCAGCATCGATCCCGCAGGTGTGCGGTTCACTGCGAGAAGCGCTTGCAGCGCTCGACGCAGACCGTAAATTCCTCACCAAAGGCGGCGTGTTCGATGACGACCAGATCGATGCCTATATCGAGCTGAAGATGGAAGAGAACATGCGCTATGAACTCCACCCGCATCCGGTGGAATTCGACATGTACTACAAGGTGTAAGGGCCTTATCTCTCTCCCTTCTTCCTTGTGGGGCCGGCACTTTCGGGTGCCGGCCTCTTCTTTGCCCCAAAAGCGCTGTTCGTTTGCTCAAATCGCGGTTTGAACTGCGCTCATGCTGAAGGTTTTCGTTTTCTGGGCCTCCTGGCTGTATTTTCCTGCGGCGATGCTCCTGGCGGTTTGGGCCGTCCGGAAACGCGGCCTTGCACGATGGACCTCCGTCCTGCTCCTGTTGGGGCTGAGCGTGCTGGCCTATGCACGCTTCGTTGAACCGCGCATCCTGATTACCCATCATGAAGACATTCTGCTTCCGGGTGCCACCGCCAACTCGCCCACGGTCCGGATAGCGCTGTTTGGCGACCCGCATGTCGGGATATTCGGAAATGCTATGCCGATTTCCCGTATTGTGAACCGGATCAATTCCGAGAATGTCGACGCGGTCTTCCTGGCCGGCGATATCACTTACCATCCGGAGCCAAGCGCCATCGGCGACAAGGTGTCAGCGCTGGCGAGGCTCGATGCGCCGCTCTATGCCGTTCTCGGCAATCATGACGTCGGACTGCCAGGACCTGACCTGTCCGACCCTACCCTGTCAGCGTTGCGCAAAGTCAACGCCATCGACCCGAGCAACAGGGCTTTCGAAGTGACTATTGGTGGGCACGACGTCATCGTCGCAGGCGCATCCGACCTCTGGCAGGGGCGTCAGGACTTCTCCTTCAGGACAAGCCTGCCGGAGAACAGGCCGGTCTTCCTGCTGACCCACAATCCCGACACGGCCCTGAACGTGCCGGACGATTTTGCCTACGATCTCATGCTGGCGGGCCACACACATGGCGGTCAGATCCGCCTGCCCTTTCTCTACCGGAAAGCCATCCCGACGGAGTGGCCGTTCGACAAGGAGCTTCACCATTTTCCAACACCCACGGGCGGGGAACGACTGGTCTATGTGACATCCGGCACGGGCATGGTGGGCTTGCCGCTGCGCTTCCTGATGCCCCCGCGCGTGGACATACTGACAATTCACCTGCCGGAATGAAAAAGCCCCAGCACTAATGGCCGGGGCTTCTCGAATTCTGGTCAGTCGCTTTGTAGATCAGCCGGCTTCGGGCTGGCTCTTCTTGGCGTGGACATAGAGCGGCTCTGCATTGCCCTCGACGACTTCGCCATTGATGACGACTTCCTCGACACCGCGCAGGTTCGGCAGCTCGAACATCGTATCCAGCAGGATGCCTTCCATGATCGAGCGAAGCCCCCGTGCACCGGTCTTGCGGCCGATTGCACGGCGGGCCACGGCCGTCAGCGCTTCCGGTGTAAAGGTCAGCTCGACATTCTCCATCTCGAACAGCTTCTGATACTGCTTGAGGAGGGCATTCTTCGGCTCGGTCAGGATCTTGATCAGGGCATCCTCATCAAGGTCTTCCAGTGTTGCGATAACCGGCAGGCGGCCGATGAATTCGGGGATCAGGCCGAAGCGCTGAAGGTCTTCCGGCTCGACATTGCGCAGGATCTCGCCAACACCGCGGTCTTCCGCATTCTTGATGGATGCCCCAAAGCCAATCGACGCAGCTTCGCCTCTCGAAGAGATGATCTTGTCCAGTCCGGCAAACGCACCGCCGCAGATGAACAGGATATTGGTCGTGTCGACCTGCAGGAATTCCTGCTGCGGATGCTTGCGCCCGCCCTGCGGCGGAACGGCGGCAACCGTGCCTTCCATGATCTTCAACAGCGCCTGCTGAACGCCTTCACCCGACACGTCGCGTGTAATGGACGGATTGTCGGACTTGCGGGAAATCTTGTCGATCTCGTCGATATAGACGATGCCGCGCTG
>MDSW01121444.1_pt1 | contig 13082 bp, 16 predicted proteins | sample 811171 | NCBI WGS metagenome assembly MDSW01 (sample SAMN05326641, study PRJNA326480) | marine metagenome | isolation source: seawater | place: Atlantic Ocean: North West | collected 2012 | reverse complement strand
TGAAGAGGGCATACAAAATACAATTATTTCAGATAATACCGGAGGTATTTTAATGCAAAGAGGAGAAGTTGATATGTGCATTGTTGGAACAGACAGAACTTTATCAACAGGAGATGTTTGTAATAAAATAGGAACTTATTTAAAAGCACTAGCTGCTAATGATAATAATATTCCTTTTTATGTAGCTCTACCAAGTTCAACTATTGATTGGGATATACAAAACTTTAAAGATATTCCAATAGAAGAAAGAAATTCAGAAGAATTATCTTATATAGAAGGCTTAGATGAAAATGAAAAAATTAAAAAAATATTAATTTATCCCAAAAAAAGTAAAGCTATGAATTTAGCTTTCGATGTAACTCCAGCAAAATACGTAACAGGATTAATAACAGAAAAAGGTATTTGCGAAGCTTCAGAGGATGGCTTAAGAAAACTATATAAATGAAAAAAATATTTTTTAAAATGTTTAAGAAAGAAAAATGTTTAAAAAGAGGTGCAATGATGGGTGGCAAGCATGGACATGAGTATTTATATCAGTTTATAAACTTCTTTAAAAAAGGCCTATTTAGTGGTTAAGAATATTTTAATATTTATTTTCATAGTACTTGGCATGGTCGTTATTTTAAATTTTAGTGACCATAACCTAAAAAGAGCTGTAGATGCATGTTTAGCTGGAAGTCAAAAACTATCTAAATCTAAAATAACAGATCTAGAAGAAGCTAAGAAATTTTGTGAAGACGAAATAAAAAAGAAAAGAATTGATAAGTGAAAAAAATTGTTACATTAATACCAAGTGCAACAGAAATAGTTGCATTTTTAGGATATAAAAAATCAATCGTAGGGCGTTCACATGAATGTGATTTTCCAAAAGATTTAGAAAATATAATTAAATTAACATCGCCAAAAATAAATGTTGATGGCACCAGTATAGAAATTGACAAACAAATTAATACTATTTTAGAAAACTCTTTATCAGTCTATAAAGTAGATGTTGAGCAGTTAAAAATTTTAAACCCAGATTTTGTAGTTACTCAGTCACAATGTGAAGTTTGTGCTGTTAGTTTTTCTGAAGTTGAAGATATAGTTGCAAAGCACCTTAATAAAAAAACAAAAATTATTTCTTTACAGCCTAATACATTATCAGAAGTTTTTAATGATATTAGAAGGGTCGCAAAAACAATAGATGTAAATGAGGAAATTTATAATAAGTTAATTTATTCTTTAGAGAAGAGGGTAGAAAATATAAAAAATAAAAATCAAGTTCAAAAAAAACCAACAGTAGCCTGTATAGAATGGATAGACCCACTAATGGCTGCAGGAAATTGGATACCTGAAATGGTTAAAATTTCTGGGGGGGAGGATGTTTTTGGTAAATCTGGTAAAGATTCTCATTGGATAAAATTTAATCACATAAAAGAGTATAATCCAGATATTATAGTTTTTTTACCATGTGGATTTGACATTATAAAAACTAAAGAAGAAGTAGATAATCTAATTATTAAAAATAATGAATGGAAAAATTTAAAAGCCTTTAAAAATGAAAACTTATTTATTTTAGATGGAAATCAATATTTTAACAGACCAGGACCACGATTAATTGAGTCTATAGAAATTTTTGCAGAAATTTTTCAACCAAAATTATTTAATTTTAATCATGAAAAAAATGGATGGATTAATTATTTTAAAAAATTATCTTAAAGAAGCTGCAATATTTCCACCATCAACAGTAAGAACAGCACCAGTGGTTTTTTTTGATATAGCAAGATGAAAGAAAGCTTTTGCAACATCTTTAGCTTTTACTTCTTTTAATAATAAATTTCCCTTCATATAGTCATTAGTTGTAACTTCTCTTGCTTTAGCTCTATTTTTAATCATTTTTTCATTAAGTAATCCACTTCTTATTCTATCAGCATTAACTCCATTAGATCTAATCCCAAGAGAACCATAATCAACTGCATATTGTTTGCACAAACTTAATAAAGCTGATTTAGGTAAGCCATATGGTCCGAAATTTTTACCTGGGTTTACAGATTGTTTTGATATATTAAATAATAAACATCCGTTAATTTTTTGTTTCTTCATTATTTTAATGGCTTCTGAAGCACAATTTTGATGAGAGAAAAAATTTTCTTCAAAGCTTTGTCTAAGTATTTTATCATTAACCTCAGCGATAGAACCACTGATAGCTGTTCCAGCATTTGAAATTAAAATATCAATACCTCCATATTTTTCACAAATTATTTTAAAAGCTTTTTTTACACTATTCTTATTTGTTACATCACAATGAATACAAAGATCTGTTGTTTTAGTTTGCATTTCTTTTATTTTTTGTAAGTTGTAATCAAGCAAAACTACTTCAGCTCCATAACTTTTAAATAACTTGTAAGTTTCTGATCCTATGGCACCAGCACTACCTGTAATTACAACAACATTGCCTTGAAGAATTTTTTTGGTTTTTTTAATTTTAGCTTGTTCTAATGACCAATATTCTACATCAAAGAGATCTTTCTCAGGAATAAATTTATATTTTGATGTTTCTTCAACTGAAGAAATTACTCTCGCATTTGTTTCTGTTAGATCGCCTGCAATTTTAGCTGCATTCAAATTATCTCCTACAGTAAATAAACCTACATTTTGAACTAAAATAACTCTTGGAGAAGTATCAAGCATTACTTTTTTTTCTTTAACTTTATTTTTGTTTATATTGAAATATTTGATGTATTTTTTTCTAAAATCATTAAAGGCTTTTTTTGCAACTGTTTCAAAATCTTCAATAGTAGAATTTTTTTTTGGTGTAATTATTAGTGGAAAAGGTTTGACTCTTATTACATGATCAGGCGTAGCAGTGCCTTTAGTTGAATAATTTCTTATATTTTTTCCATTTATAAAATATTTTAAATTTTTATTTAATCTATAATTTAATATAAATTTTTGATCTTTATTTTCAGATAAAAGACCCCTGATAATTGGTGCGGCTTCACTTATTGTAAATTTTGTAGAATAATTATTTATTTGCTTAATTTTTTTTACTTTTAGTTTTTTAATAGCTTTTTCAGCTTGAGATACATATTTTATCATTAAGCTATAAGCTTCTTTAGCATTATCTGCAAAAGTGAATATTCCATGATTTAATAAAATTAAGCAGTTAATTTTTGGGTTTTGTGAATAAATTTCATTAATTTTTTTAGCCAGCCCAAATCCTGGCATAACATAAGGAACTATACTTACCTTTTTTCCAAATATTTTTTTACAAAATTTTAATCCATCAGGTCGATTAGTGACATTCATGATAGCATCGGAATGTGTGTGATCGACAAATTTAAATGGTAAAAAAGCATGTAAAAAAGTCTCAACAGAGGGATTAGGTGACCTTATATCAATTAAGTTTCTTTTTTGGTATGCAACCATATCTTCATCAGATAAATGTTTTTTATTTTTTAAAGCTAACAGAGGTTGTAATTTAACTGCTGGCAGTCCAGCAGGTTCTATTTCAGCCATATCCCATCCACTTCCCTTAACGCATAAAACATCATAATTCTTGCCATCAATATCTTTGATTTTAGTTTTAACAGACGTGTTTCCACCACCATGTAAAACTAATTCACTGTTTCGTCCCAATAATCTAGTTGTATAAACACGTAGAGCGAGATCTTTTGAATGACCAAGTTTTTTATACTTCTTTATATATTTATTTGCTTCAATATTTGACCAAGTATTTTTCAAATTTGCTCCTTTGTGGATAAACTTTTATAGCAGTTTTTTATTTGAAAGAAGTAAAAAAAAGAAGTAAAAAAAAATTATTAGCATTTAATGTAATAAATTAAGGATAATTTATAATGACTAAAGTAGGTGAACATATAACTCTGGATATAATTGGAACTACAAAAGACTACGAACCTTCTTTTTATGAAAAAGTCATTTACAAAATAGCAAGCGCTGCTGAGGTGGCCATACTCAAGATTTCTAAACATAAATTTGAACCACAAGGATTTACTATTTTAGCTTTATTAGCCGAAAGTCATATGAGCTTTCACACTTTTCCAGAAAAAAATATAATAAGTTTTGACTTTTTTACATGTGGAAAAATAAGTCCTTCAGTAGCAATTGATATTATAAAAAAAGAATTTAATCATAAGAGAATAATTAAAAAAGAATTTAATAGAGATACACAATCACTATATCATGACATTTATAGTTCACCTGGATTACAAAAATCTTATGTTGTTAATGAAGTATTAGAAGACTTTAAATCAAAAGTAGGTCAACATATTGAAATTCTTGATCTAGAACAATTTGGTAAATCATTATTTATTGATGGTGAGATTCAAGTAGCCACAAGTGATGAACATTTATATAGCTCTACTTTTGTTAATGCAGGATTGAAATTAAATAAAGATCAAGAGAAAGCAGCGATTATCGGAGGTGGTGATGGCGGTGTTGCGAGAGAATGTATTTCAAAAGGATTCAACTTTATTGATTGGTATGAACTAGACCCAGAAGTAGTTGAAATTTGTAATAAACATTTAGGTGATATTGGAAAAAAAGCTACTGAAAAAAATTCAGTTAAATGTATTTGGGGAGATGCTTTCGAAAGTATAAAATCTGTTGAAGATGATAAATATGACAAAATATTTGTAGATCTAAATGATGATCAATTTTGTATTGATCTTGCTGCAAAAAATATGGACTCATTAGTAAGAATTTTAAAACCAAATGGAGTAATTACAGCACAAGTTGGTAGCCAAGATAAAAAACCAGAACAGGTAAAAAAATGGCTAGATGTATTTAATAAAAATTTTGGAAATACAACTTTAGATAGGGTTTATATACCTAGTTTTGATTGTTCGTGGAATTTTTCATCATCAATTAATCATTAAAAAACTGTAAAAAATTTCTTTTTAAATTCTTAAAATTGTGAAATAATTATCTTTAAAGAGGGATTTCTCCCTCAAATTTATGGAGGAAATAATGAATATATTTAAAAAAACAATTTTAACTGTTCTAGCTTCTTTGTTTATTATCGGAAATGTTTATGCTTCTGATAAAATTAGAATTGGAACAGAAGGTGCTTACCCTCCCTGGAACTCTAAAGATGCTTCAGGTAAACTAATTGGATTTGAAGTTGAATTAGCTTATTCGCTTTGCAGATACATTGGAAGACAATGTGATATTGTTGAGCAGGATTGGGATGGAATGATTCCAGCTCTTCAAATGAGAAAATTTGATGCAATTATGGCTGGAATGTCAATTACTGATGAGAGAAAAAAAGTAATTACTTTTTCACAAGGTTATGCTGATGAAGTAGCTTCTCTTGCAGTAATGAAAGGATCAAGTCTTGAAGGAATGGATACTCCATCTGGGATTGGTCTTTCAAGTCCTAATGGTGATGCAACTAAAGCTTTAAAAACTATTACAGGTGCTTTAGCTGGTAAAACGGTTTGCACACAAACAGGTACAATCCATCAAAACTTTTTAGAGTCTGGTGATGTAGGTAAAGTAAATATTAGAACTTACAAAACCCAAGACGAAGTTAACTTAGATTTAGCATCTGGAAGATGTGATGTTGCACTAGCTGCAGCTGTTGCCTTTACTGATTATGCAGAAAAATCTGGAAAACCAGTTGTTCTAGTTGGTCCAACTTTTTCTGGTGGAGCATTCGGTAATGGAGTAGGTGTTGGATTAAGACAGGCTTCTCAATTAGGTGGAACACTAGGAGCAAGAGATGCTGAGCTTTTAAAAGCTTTTAACAAGGCTATTGATCAAGCAAGAAAAGATGGTGTAATTAGTGAGCTTGCGATCAAGTACTTTGGTTTTGACGCATCTATGTAATAATTTATTTGAAAAGGCGGTTATTTAATTAACCGCCCTTTCGATATGGAACTTCTTACATTTGGAAAAACAGGTTGGGGCGATGAGTTGTTTTATGCAACCCTGATGACAATCGCTGTATCGATTACAGCGATGTTAATTGGTTTTTTGTTTTCACTAATTTTTACACCTTTAAAATTATCTAAAAATAAATTTTTAAATTTTATAGGAAATTCCTATACAACAGTAATAAGAGGAGTCCCAGAATTATTAGTTATATATTTATTTTTTTTTGGAGGAAGTGGTGCAATAATGTATGTTGCATCAATATTTGGTTATTTTGAGTATATAGAAATTAATGCATTTGTTACTGGTTCATTTGCAATTGGAATTATATCAGGAGCTTACTCAACTGAAGTTTTCAGGGGTGCAATTCAATCTATAGAAAAAGGTCAATTTGAAGCTGCAAAAGTTTTAGGGATAAAAAAGCATATTCAATTTTTTAAAATTATTATGCCCCAAATGTTAAGGCTTGCAATTCCAAATTTAAGTAATGTCTGGCAAATTACATTAAAAGATACTTCTTTAATATCAGTCACTGGGCTAGTTGAAATAATGAGACAATCTTATATAGCAGCAGGATCAACCAGAGATCCTTTGCTATTTTATTCTGTTGCAGCTCTTTTATATTTAATGCTTACTTTTTTAAGTATGAAATTAATCAATAAACTTGAAATTAAATATAGTAGGGGTTTTTGATGGATATAGGAATAATGTTTGAAAGTTTTCCAAAGTTATTAAGCGCAACAGTTATAACTTTGAAACTTTTATCATTATCATTGTTTTTTGGATTATTTATTGGTCTTTTATTTGCAATTTTAAGATTAAATACCAATCCAATAATTAATAAATTTGCTTATGGATATTCGTATGTATTTAGAGGAACACCTTTATTGGTTCAAATATTTATTATCTATTTTGGTTTAGGACAATTAGAATTCTTTAGAACAACTTTTCTTTGGGCAGTTTTTAAAGAACCATATTGGTGTGCAATTATTGCATTTGCTCTAAACACAGGAGCATATACATCCGAAATACTTAGATCAGCATTTCAAACTATAAAACCAGGAATAATTGAAGCTGGTAAAAGCTTAGGTATTTCAAATAGAGTTATTTTTTATAAAATACAAATTCCAGTAGCTATTAGACAGTCGCTACCAGCATATGGCAATGAAATTATATTAATGATGAAGGGAACTTCTCTTGCAAGCACAGTAACATTAATGGATTTAACTGGAGTTGCTAAATATATAATATCAACAACTTTTAAACCTATAGAAGTTTTTATAGTAGCAGGAAGTATTTATTTATTTATGACTTTTATTATTCATAATTTAATTAAATATTTAGAAAAAAAATTTAGTTATCAATAATAATTAACTTAAATATTGTGAAAAAATTTTTAATTTTATTTTTATTAAGTAGTCTAGTTGTTCTAAATCATGCCAAATCAAATGAAAAAGTAATAAATTCATTAAAAGAAGGAGGAAAAATTATTTTTATTAGACACGCTTATGCACCAGGTAATGGTGACCCAAAAAATTTCACTTTAAACGATTGTAATTCACAAAGAAACTTAGATGAAAATGGTATTAATCAATCAAAAAGAATTGGTTCATTTTTTAGAACAAATAAAATTAAATTAGATATAATTTTATCTAGTGAATGGTGTAGATGTAAAGATACAGCCAAATATGCTTTTAATGATTATCAAACATTTAATGCATTAAATTCTTTTTACGATAAAAGATTTATTAAAAATAAGAGTGAACAAATTAAAAATTTAAAAATTTATATTAAAAATTGGAATAGTAAAAAAAACTTAGTTCTAATAACTCATTATGTTGTAATTTTTGAAATTCTGAATATTTCTTCATCATCTGGGGAAATAATAATTTCAAATAAAGATTTTAATATAATAGGAAATATTCAAACTAATAACTAGTATATTGTTTTATTTCTCTAATCTGGGAACCAGTGTATTTATTAATTTCAAGTTTAATTTTAGACCTATCATCATTTAGAAAGTGAATTTCTCTTGAGACTTGGATAAATTTATCTCCAAAATTAGAATTTTTTTCACAAAATCTCTTTTCATCTTCAATTTCCCATAAAGTTTTATTAATTTTTTTAAGTGATTTAAATAATTCAATTAATTTTTCATCATATTTAATATTTTTGTCTAGTTGTTCTTTAAGAATTAAGTATTCTTTTTCAATGAATTTTACTGAGTCTTTATTCTTTATTTTTTCTTTTTTAATTTCCAAAATAGAAATTTTATCCAATAATTCACCTACAGATACTTCAACAAGAATTTTATTCATAAAATGTTATACTATGTTAAGTTACAAAATCTATGTCCAATATTTTAATTATCAAACACGGTTCATTAGGTGATATAGCCCAAGCTAGTGGTGCAATTCAAGACATTTCTGAAAATCATAATAACGACCAGGTACATTTATTAACAACAAAACCTTATTTTCAATTATTTAAAAAAAATCCATTTATCAGTAATGTTATACTAGATAAGAGATTATCTAAATTTAATTTGATTTACCTATATTCTCTTATGAGAGTTTTAAAAAAATTAAATATTCAAAAAGTTTATGATTTACAAAATTCTTCACGATCAAAATTTTACAAAAATATTTTATTTCCAAAAGCAAATTGTAACATTTGGTCTAGTTCAGAGACTACTTTGCCAGAGAATATCCTTAAAGAGGATTTTGATAAAAGTCCAGTTTTAGAAAGATTTAATCATCAGTTGAATAGTTCTTCTATTAAAACATCAAAAACAATGTCACCAGATTTTAGCTGGGCTTGTATCAATATAGATGAAATTAAGAATAGATATGGATTAAAAGAATATATATTATTATTTCCTTTTTGTTCACCACATTTATATATTAAGAAATGGCCACATTATAATGATTTAATTAAGTTAATTAAAAAAAGATTTGACGATAAATATAAAATTATAGTTGCTCCAGGTCCATCAGAAATAAAAGATGCTGAAAATATTAATGCCACTCCTATTTTAGATAATGGAAAAGTATTAGATATTTCACAATTATCTTCTTTAATTAAAGATAGTTCATTTGTTATTGCTAATGATACTGGACCAGCGCATATTGCAGCTCATTTGAATGTAAAAGGTTTAACTTTATTTGGCAAACATACAACAGCATTTAAAGTAAGCATTGAGAGAGAAAACTTTAAAGCTATACAAGTTGATGATTTATATAAATTAAGTACAGAAAAAGTTTTTGAAAGAGTTTCTAATATTTTGGATTAATTTTATTAATAAAATTTTAAAAATAGAAAAATTTAATTTAAAATTTTCTTATATTTTTCAATTATATTAGACCAATAGAACTTTGAGACATTATCTTTAGCACTTTTTCCAAACTCTAAGTACTTTTTGTTTTCTAACATTAAATTTATAGATGAATAAATATCGTCTAAATTATTTCCATCACAAATTAATCCTGTTTTTTGATGTTCAATTGCATCAGATGCACCTCCATCTTTTCCACCAATTGATGGAATTTCATATTGTGCTGCCTCAACATAAGCAATTCCAAATCCTTCAACAGATTTTTTATAAATAACTGAAGGCATGACAAATATATTAGATTTAGCAACTAAAGCATTTTTTAATTCACTGCTAATTTCTTTAAAGAACATAACTTGACCTTCTAAACCTAATTCTTTAACAAGGTTCTTTATATTTTCCTCTTCATCACCATGACCTATACAAACGTAGACTATATTAGGATAAATTTGTTTTAAATTTCTTAAAACCATAATAACTTTTTCATGATTTTTTCTTTTGTCAAATCTAGAAACAGTAATTAACCTAGGTGTTTTTACTTTAAGGAGACTTTCAACTTTTTCTAATGATTTCTTATTTAATTTTTCAGCTGGATCTACACCTGGATTTATAACAATTATTTTATTTTCATTCACACCACAATTAATAGCTAAGTTTTTTGTAAACTCAGAGTTAGCAACAACTTTTTCTACATTATTTAATACGCTAATAAGTCGTCTGTTTATATTAGATCCTTTTTTATGATTAATTTCTTTACTATGTATTAAACAATACTTCTTTTTAGATGTTTTAATTAATTCTAAGCTTTTCCAATGATCAGAAATTATACCTTTTATCTTATTTTTTTTTATGAACTCATTAATTAATTGAGCTTTTCTATACTTTCTTAATAATTTAATTCCACCAACTCTTTCTATCGAATATGAAGCTTGCTCATCAAAAGTTTTATGATTTTCAAAATAATCTGCAAAAACTTTAATCATAAAATTCTTAGATAACTCTCTAGATAAACCCCACATTAAGTTTTGCATACCACCAAGCTCTGGAGGAAAAGATCTTGTGACAATTAAATACATTATTTATTTTTCCATTTAATACTACAACCAGCACTTGGTATTTGATTATCAGGACCTTTGTCAGTTTTGGCAATCAGCATCATCGCTTTATTTAAATCACTTTCACCATCTCTAACTGGAACTAAATTTTGAAGCTCTCTTAATCTGCCTCGATATTGAAGCTTTAAATCCTTATTGTAACCAAAGAAATCAGGTGTACATACAGCATCATAAGCCCTTGCTACTTCTTGAGTTTCATCAACTAAATAAGGAAAGTTAAATTGATTTTTCTTTGAAAATTTAATCATATTTTCAAAAGAATCTTCAGGATAATTTTCAGCATCATTAGCACATATAGCTACTGAATTAATTCCAATTTTTTTTAATCTATCGCAATCCTCAACGATATCTTTTATTACAGCTTTAACATAAGGACAATGATTGCAAATAAACATTATTAACGTTCCATTATCACCTTTAATATCATTTAATGTAATAATTTTATTATCAGTTGAAGTTAATTGAAAATTTTCTGCTTTTTTCCCAAAATCACATATTGGAGTTTTTATTGGCATGTTATAAGACTATATAAGATATGTTTTGTGATTTGGAAAATAAAAAAATAAAAAACTTTGGTCAAAATTGGATAGCATCTAATGCTACAGTGATTGGAGATGTCACATTGGAAAAAAATACAAGCATTTGGTTTAATGCAACTTTAAGAGGTGATGTTGAAAACATTTATGTTGGTGAGGGGTCAAACGTACAGGATGGAAGTGTTTTACATACAGATCCAGGTTATCCTTTAAAAATAGGTAAAAATGTGACAGTAGGTCATTTAGTTATGCTTCATGGCTGTTCAGTTGGTGATAATAGTTTGATTGGAATAGGTGCTGTAATTTTAAACAATGCTAAAATAGGTAAAAATTGTATCATCGGAGCTAAAGCATTAATTACTGAAAACAAGCAAATTCCAGATAATTCCTTAGTCATTGGCTCTCCAGGCAACATAATAAGACAAGTTACTAGTGAAGAAATAAATTTAATCAAAGATAATGCAATTCGTTATCAAGAAAATTGGAAAAAATATTCAAAATTTAAACTTTAAAATTAATTTATGATAATTTGGTTAGCTTCTTATCCTAAAAGTGGAAATACCTGGATAAGATCTCTGCTTGCTTCTTATTATTACTCACAAAATGGTGAATTTGAATTTAAATTATTAAATAAAATTTATGGATTTCCTGCTAGAAGGTTTTTTAGAGATTTTAAGGATAGTTTAAGTAGTGTTGATGATACAGCAAAATATTGGATAAAAGCTCAAGAAAAAATAAATTCTGATAATAAACTTAGATTATTTAAGACACATAATTCTTTAGTTAGCATTAACAATGTTGATTTTACTAATAAAGAGAATACTTGTGGCTGTATCTATATTATTAGAGACCCAAGAAATGTTATTACATCAATTAAAGATTATTATGAGATGGATACGTATGAAGAAGCTCAAGACTTTATGTTTAATAAAAAAAAAGTTCTTTATGAAGAAATAAATAGTAAATATACTAATTTTAATTTTTTAGGATCATGGTCAACAAATTATAAAAGTTGGATTGATAACAAGATATTTCCAGTGCTGACAGTTAAATATGAAGATCTTGAAATAAATCCGCTTAATGTATTGGAAAAAATTATAACATTTGTTAATGATGTTGGTAAATTAAAAAATCAATTTAATCGAAATAAAGTAATAAATTCAATAAATAATTGTAGTTTTGACGTTTTGGAAAAAAAAGAAAAAAACGAAGGATTTCATGAAGCTAACTATGGTGACAAAACAGGAAAAAAAATCAAATTTTTTAATAGAGGAAAAAAAAATAATTGGAAAATTATTTTGCCAAAAAAAATCTTAAAGGAATTTAATAATAAATTTTATGAGGATTTAAAAAAGTTTAATTATGAAGTTTAAGAAAAATTTAATTAACTAAGGAACTAACCAAGTATCTTTATTAGTTTCTATATCAAATCGAGCTCTTCGATGACCTTTAGCTGCTAGGTAAAGCCATTCAATAGATTTTACTTTACATTGAATAACTGTAAAATTTTTATAACCTTCTTCACTCTGTTTCATAGTAAATTCAAAATTATCTAACTCCGGTTTTAATCCAGAGGTTGGATTTTGAGACTCTGTTCCTGGACCATTATCAACTAAATAACATTTTCTGCTAATATGTTGTGTTTTAGACCATGACTCTTTTGTAATATCGTTATTATGATTAACTAGACATTCAACTTTTAATCTAACTTGGATTTTTTCTTCCTTGTCATAAAAAAGCATAGCTGCTTTTATATTTTTTTTTAACTTTTCAATTTTATCTGATCTAATATCACTATGAAATTGAATTATATTATTTTGTTTATCTGATTTTCTAAGAACAACAATTCTTCCATCAAAATCAGATTGATCTCCACAAATAAAAGTTGGTATCCTAAATTGTGATTTTCGATTGGTTATTGCATCATCTAGCATTTCCCAGATCTTTTTCTTTATCTCACTGAAATTTTCGTAGTATGCTGGCTGCATACGTATTTATTTCCTAAATCTTTTGATTAAGCTTGATGTATCCCAACGGTTTCCACCAATTCCTTGAACCTCACCATAATATTTATCTACTAGTTCTGTAACAGGTAATAGTGACCCATTATTTTTAGCTTCATCCATAGCAATTTTAAGATCTTTCCTCATCCAATCTACAGCAAATCCAAAATCAAATTTATCTTCTAACATTGTTTTATAACGGTTCTCCATTTGCCAAGATTGT
>MDSW01101981.1_pt1 | contig 13083 bp, 16 predicted proteins | sample 811171 | NCBI WGS metagenome assembly MDSW01 (sample SAMN05326641, study PRJNA326480) | marine metagenome | isolation source: seawater | place: Atlantic Ocean: North West | collected 2012 | reverse complement strand
CTTTACTCCTTCTTAGCTCTACTTTAAGTTTAAGAAAATTTTATGAAGATGATTTTAAAAATGGAATTATAACAATTATTCACATGAGTGGTATCAGTTATGAATTACTTGTTTTATTGAAAATATTTTCTCACTTTGTTTTTGTACAAATACCATTTTTATTTTCTATACCAATAGTTGGTATTTTTTTTAATCTTCAAATGAATGAACTATATAATCTAGTTTTAACATTTATAATCGGGTCATTGATTTTATCATGTTTGGGGTCTATTTCCGCATCAATGAATTTATTAAATAAAACAAACTTTTCTATTGGCAGTATAATAGTGCTTTTATTTAGTATACCTCTAATAATATTTTCAGTTAGCATAAATAATGCTGATAATAATTTTTTCACTCTATACAATATATTGATAGGGATCGCTTTGATTTTTGTAGGAATTACTCCTTGGTCAAGTGCTGCCTGCATTAGATTAGCACTTAAAAACAAATAATGTTTAACTTTTTAATAAATCCAAATAGGTTTAATAAATTTGTAGATGTTATTTTTAAGCCACTTGTTATCTTTACAATTTTGACTTTTATTTTTGGCTTGTATTTAGTTTATCGATCTCCAATTGATTATCAACAAGGTCTTACAGTTAAAATTATGTATATACATGTGCCTTCAGCTTGGTTGGCTCTTCTTATTTATACAATAATGACAATTTACTCTATATTAGGACTGGCGTTTAAAATTTCATTTAGTTTTATTATTAATAAGGCTATTGCTCCAATAGGTGCAGTTTTTACTCTTGTATGCCTAATATCTGGATCTATGTGGGGAAAGCCTATGTGGGGCACTTGGTGGGTTTGGGATGCAAGACTAACATCTGTAGCAATTCTGTTTATTATCTACTTAATAATTATTTTTTTAAATCAAACTTTTGAAAACAGAGATGTCAGGGAAAAAACTATTGCAATATTCATTCTAATTGGCTCAATAAATCTTCCTATTATTAAATTTTCAGTTGATTGGTGGAATACTTTGCATCAACCAGCAAGTGTAAGCAAATTATCTTCACCTTCTATAGATATATCTATGCTTCAACCTCTTTTAGTTATGACGATAGCTTTTAGCCTAATTTGTCTAATTATTGCGATATTGAGAATAAAAGCTGAAATTTTAATAAGAAAAAAATATCTGTAGGTATTTGTGACCTTTAGTCATCGCTTTAAATCTAATTAAGTCTTATATAAGAAATTATAAATTATAAATTATGTATTTTTGGTTTGTTTTTATTAGTTATTTTGCAGGTTTTTTTTTGATCGGGGTATTGCTGCTTTTGTCTTATTTAAAGCTTAAAAAACTTAAATAATGCCTATGAGCCTAAGGTTTCAAAGACTAATTTTCATACTTATAACAATATTTATGCTGAGCGCAGCATTGCTACTTATACTTTTTAATACTAAACAAAATATAGTTTTTTTTTATACCCCAACTGAATTGATAGAAAATAATATCTCGTTGGATAAGAAAGTTAGAATTGGTGGTTATGTTAAAAATTCCTCATTTATAGTTAAATCATTAAATAATTATGAATTTAAAATTACAGATAATGAAAACGAACTTTTAGTTTTTTATAAAGGCATATTGCCTGATCTATTTAGAGAAGGACAGGGTACAGTCATTGAGGGTTTTATAAATATCAATAACGATGTAATTGCTTCTAAAGTTTATGCTAAACATGATGAAAATTACATGCCTGCATCAATAAAAAAAGAATTAGAGAAAAATAATCAGTGGAAAAAAGAATATAAATGATTTCTTTGATAGGTTTTTCTTCGTTGTGTTTGTCAACTTTATTATCTTTTATAATTTTAATTCCAAATTCAGTGTCGAAAATAAAAATAAATTTTTTTTTATTTTTATTTAGATCTTCAACATTTTTAATATGTGTTTCATTTGCATCACTACTATTTGCATATATTAGTTCAGATTTTTCAAACTTTAATGTGTTTCAAAATTCTCATTCAGAAAAACCATTAATTTATAAAATTACTGGAGCTTGGGGTAACCATGAAGGTTCTATTCTTTTATGGGTTTGTATGATTTCTATTTATGGTTTTTGTTATTCTATATTTAGTAAATCTAAAGATATATTTAAAATAGCAGTTCTTAAAATTCAAAGCGCTTTGTTTATCATTTTTTCTCTCTTTATTATTTTTACTTCCAACCCATTTCTTGTAAACACCGTGATTGTTGAGGAGGGACTTGGATTAAATCCGATTTTGCAAGATCCTGCGTTAGCAATTCATCCGCCTATGTTGTACTTGGGATATGTTGGTTTTTCTTTGGTGTTTAGTTTGGCAATAGCAAGCTTATTATCAAAAAATTCTAATCAAGTTTGGATAATGGAAACAAGAAAATGGTCAATTGTTAGTTGGGGCTTTCTTACGGCTGGAATATCGCTAGGGTCATATTGGGCATATTATGAGCTTGGTTGGGGGGGTTGGTGGTTTTGGGATCCAGTTGAAAATATATCTTTAATGCCTTGGATAGCTGGGCTTGCTTTAGTACATTCATTGATAATGATAAGAGGAGAGGAATCAATTGAAAAATGGATCGTTTTTCTCTCAATACTATGTTTTTCTTTAAGTATACTTGGAACATTTTTAGTTAGATCTGGTATATTAACAAGTGTTCACTCTTTCGCTTCAGATGCATCTAGAGGTCTTTTTATTCTTTTAATTTTTTTTATAACTACAGGTTTTGGTTTTTTAGTTTTTTTAATTAAATCACCTTCAAAAAAAAATGACTTAAATTTGCTTTTAATTAATAAAACCTCAGCTCTAATAATAAATAATATTCTAATGATGATAGCTGTTTTAACTATATTGCTTGCAACTATTTACCCAATAATAATTGAGGTATTAACAAATACAAGAATTTCAGTTGGTGGGCCATATTTTAACTCAACTGTTTTACCTATTCTTCTACCAGGTTTTTTGTTAATGAGTGTTGCACCTGTATTATCATGGAGAACAAATAAAATTGAAAAGTTTAGAATTTACGTAATATTTTTTTTAATATTAAGTATAGTAATATCTTTACAGTCATATTTAACAAGTTTTAACACCTGGGGCTTTATTGGTCTAATGCTGGGGACATGGATAATACTTGGGTCACTAATATCAATTGTTTTAAAATATAAATTTTCACCTACCACACAATACATCAAATCAATAAACAGTTTTATTGCTCATATAGGTGTTGGAATTATGATAATTGGAATTACATTTTCAAGCATTTATCAAAAAGAGTATAATTTTAATATCAAAGTTGGAGAAAAAGTAAAATTGGAAAACCATTTATTAAAATTTGACAATATTAAAATTTTTGAAGAAAAAAATTATCAATCTTTAAAGGCAATATTTTCTCTAGAAAACAAAGACAAAATTATTACCTATATAGAGCCTGGGAAAAATTTTTATCCAGTGCCAAAAATGATAACTACAGAAGCAGGAATTTATCACGATTGGTTTAAAGATATTTACATTACTCTAGGTAATGAAAATAATAATGTTTGGGTGATTAGAGTGTATATAAACCCTTTAGTAAGCTTTATTTGGATTGGGGTTTGTATAATGATATTTTCAAGCATAATTGCTATTATTAAAAAATGAGAAAAATCATACTAATAACGCCTTTAATTTTATTAACAGTTGTTTGCTTATTTTTTCTTTTATTTATTTTATTTAACAAAGATCCTAATGAGCCACCGAGTGCGTTACTAAATAAAAATGTACCTTTTTTTTCAAGTATTAACTTATACAATGATAAAGAAAATATACTCTCAGATAATTTAAAAGGTAAATATACTTTAGTTAATTTTTTTGCATCATGGTGTACTCCATGCAGAGCTGAACATTATCTATTTTTTGAAATACAAAAAGAAATACCGGAATTATTTATTTTAGGTTTTGCTCATAAAGATAACCCTGCAGACTCAAAAAAATATTTAGAAATTGAAGGTAATCCTTATTCATTCGTAGGTATTGATCAAGATGGAAAAATAGCTTTTGAATTTGGAGTTTTTGGGCTACCTGAAACCTTTATTATAAATCGTGAGGGTAAGATAATTTTTAAACACATAGGTCCTTTAACAAAGAAAATTATAGAAGATGAGATTACAACACTTTTTTAAGTTATTTTTTATATTTTTTTTGACTTATTCTGCTCATTCAAGTGAAAGTATGGATAATAGGGTTAAAAAACTAACTCTAGAGCTAAGATGTATGACATGTCAAAATCAAAGTGTGTATGACTCTGATTCTGACTACTCAGAAGACATTAAAATACTTGTAAAAGAAAAATTTGAAGAGGGTTTAAATGAAAAAGAAATTAAAGATTTTTTGACAGAAAGGTACGGGGAATATATTTTGTTTAAACCATATTTTAATTCAAAAAATATACTTTTATGGCTTTTTCCTTTTATTTTAGTGATTGTGTCCATATTTATTCTAATAAAGAATTCAAAAAAAACTAAAAGTAGTTAGTATTTAAATTGTAATTTTTCATTTTGAATATAAGAATTCTATATAAATATATAAAATTACTTTCCTAAAGTAATGTACAAGGAGGAAGTGTGAAAAAAATTTTACTAATCTTATTTTCATTAAGTTTATTAAGTTTAACTACTATAAGTAATGCTAAATCTATAAGAATTGGTACTGAGGGGGCTTACCCTCCTTGGAACAACCTCAACTCTGCAGGTGAGCTTGAGGGAGCAGAAATAGATTTTGGCAATGAAGCTTGTTCAAGAATGGGCGTCGATTGTGAATGGGTAACTCAAGACTGGGATGGTATTATCCCAGCTCTACTTCAAGGAAAATATGATATTATCATCGCAGGAATGTCAATTACCGAAGAGAGAAAAGAAAAAGTAAACTTTACTAATGGATATATGACTGATGGAGCTCGTTTTGCTGTTATGAAAGGAAGTGGTCTTGAAGGTTTATCTGTGGGTAGTGGTGTTAACAAAGTTAATCTTAACAATGCTGGAGGGAAAGAGCAAGCAGCAATAGGGCAACTAATTGCAGCAATGAACGGTTCTACAGTTTGCGTCCAATCTTCAACAATACATCAAAACTTTCTTGAAAAACACATGTCTGGGGCTGTTAAAGTTAGATTATATCAAGCTGTTGATGATCACAATTTAGATTTGCGCGCTGGAAGATGTGATGCAGTTCTTGCAGATGTAGGATCAATAATTGACTTTATGGAGTCAGGTGGAGGAGCTAATGTTGCTTTCACAGGACCAACATTTTCAGGTGGTGTATTTGGAGATGGTGTAGGTGGTGCCATAAGAAAAGAAGATACTGATATTTTAGAAATGTGGAATAAAGTTATAGCAGAAATGTCAGAGGATGGAACGACTGCTGAAATTACAAAAAAATGGTTTGGTAGAGATATATCTATGTAAATTATAACTATCTTTTATATAAAAAAAGGTGGCAAATGCCGCCTTTTTTTTTATTAAATTTAAAACTTATGGTTGAGTAAATTAGTTAATATAATAAAAACAATTTTATGAATTCTCTTTTAGGTTTGTTAATACAAATTATTAATCTTTATCAGTTTGTTTTATTAATTTACATTATTGCGACATGGTTATTAAATTTTAACGTTATTAATGCTTCCAATCGTTTTGTTTATAGTCTTATGCAAGCTATGTATCGTCTTTGTGAACCAAGTTTAAATTTAGTTAGACGATATATTCCTAATTTTGGAAATATAGATATATCGCCTATAATTGTTTATTTAGGATTATGGTTTATTAAGAGTTTGTTAATTGAATATTGGCCGAGGTAAAATGTCTACTTTAATAAATGGTAAAGAAATCGCTCAAAAGTTAAGAAATGAGTTAAAACAAGAAATCGATGATTTAAAAACTAAAACTGGAAAAGTACCGGGACTAGCAGTAGTTCAGGTTGGTAACGTAGCAGCAAGCAGTGTGTATGTAAAAGCAAAAACAAAAAGTGCAAAAGAAGTTGGTATTAATGTTATTGATCACCATTTACCTGATGAGACAACTGAGAAAGAATTATTATCAATAGTAGATAAATTAAATAATCAAAATAATGTCAATGGGATACTTGTGCAGCTTCCTCTCCCAAAGCATATTAATGAACAACTAATATTAGACTCAATTCATCCAAACAAAGATGCAGATGGATTTCATCCTTTAAATGTTGGCAAATTATCAATTGCTAGTCATAATGATGAAAATTTACTAATACCTTGCACCCCATATGGTTGCCTAATAATGCTTAGGGGTCTTGGAGAAAAATTATCTGGCAAAAACGCAGTTGTTATTGGTAGATCAAACATTGTTGGAAAACCAATGGCACAATTATTATTAAAAGAATCATGTACGGTTACAATAGTTCATTCTAAAACAAAAAATATTGAAGGTATATGCAAAGAAGCTGATATTATTGTTGCTGCCGTTGGTAGGCCAGAGATTGTAAAAGGTAATTGGATAAAAAGTGGAGCAATAGTTATTGATGTTGGAATTAATCGAATTGAAATTGAAGAAGATGGAGAAGTTAAAAATAAACTTGTCGGCGATGTAGATTTTAATGAAGCATCTAAGTGTGCTTCAGCTATTTCTCCAGTTCCTGGAGGTGTAGGACCAATGACTATTGCCTGTCTCTTAAGAAACACTACAATTGCATTTAAAAATAAAGAGTTAAAATAATTTATTACTTTTTTAATCTTAGAGAAGTAATTTTTATAAATCCTTCTGCATCCCTTTGATCATAACCCCCTACTTCATCAAAAGAAACTAAAGAGATTTTGTATTTGCTGAAAGGCGATCTTCTTCCAGTCACATTAACATTTCCTTTAAATAATTTTAACTTAACATCTCCAGTTACATTTTGTTGAGTTTCATCAATCATTCTTTGCATTGCTTGTCTTTCAGAAGAAAACCATAAACCATTGTAAATAGTTTGAGCATACTTTGGCATAATTTCATCTTTTAGATGAGCCTCTCCTCTATCAAGAGTTATGCTTTCAATTGCTCTGTGAGCCTTAGCCAATATCGTGCCTCCAGGTGTTTCATATATCCCTCTAGATTTCATACCAACAAAACGATTTTCAACAATATCTTCTCTTCCAATTCCATGATCGTATCCATATTGATTTAATTCACTCAACAGTTCATGTGGTTTAAGTTTTTTTTCATTTATTGCTATTGGATTACCTTGTTCAAAAGAGATAATTATTTCATCAAGAATATCTCTAGAATTTTCAATAGATTTAGTTCTTGAATATACATACTCAGGAGCTTCTTTCCAGGGATCTTCTAAAACTTTTCCTTCAGAGGATGTGTGAAGAAGGTTTGCATCTGTGCTAAAAGGAGCCTCTCCTCTTTTATCTTTTGCTATAGGTATTTGGTGTTTCTCAGCAAATTCAATTAATTCATTTCTTGAATTTAATTCCCATTCTCTCCAAGGTGAAATAACTTTAATTTCAGAATTATTTGCATAATAACCTAATTCAAATCTAACTTGATCATTACCTTTTCCTGTTGCGCCATGCGCAACTGCATCTGCACCAACTTCTTTAGCAATTTCGATTTGTCTTTTTGCAATCAAGGGTCTTGCAATAGCTGTTCCCAAAAAATATGTTCCTTCATAAATTGCATTTGCTCTAAACATAGGAAAAACATAATTTTCTACGAAATCCTTTTTAAGATCTTCAATAAAAATTTCTTTAACACCTAGTGACTCTGCCTTTCCTTTTACAGAAGACAACTCTTCTCCTTGTCCCAAGTCAGCTGTAAAGGTTACAACAGGACATTGATATTTTTCTTGAAGCCATTTTAGTATTACACTCGTATCTAGTCCGCCAGAGTAAGCTAAAACAATCTTTTTAAACATATTAGCAATCTTTGTTTAATTGATTAAAGGCTGCTGTGAATCCTTTTAAAGTATAGGTATCATTCGTACTTGTACCTCTACTTGATACACCACTGAGAACCAACTCCAAACCTTTTTTCATTGCATAAATAACTTTTTTATCATCATCAGTCCACGCTGTCTCAGGTGAATCTTCAGTTGAATAAAAATCAAAAGATGTATTGTCGATTTTAATAACTATATCTTTTTCTAAATTATATTTATAGCCCGCTTCAACCTGAACAATATTTTCATCACTCCCAATTATTTTATAAACTAATATATAATTGTCTCCTCTTTTTTTGGTTTCTGGTAAATCCGAATTAATAGGCAAAGATCCTATGTAACACCAATTATCTTCTTTCTCAAAAGTCCATTTACCTTTTTCTAATGAGAATAAATTTTTTGAGATAAAAACGAAAAAAATAGTTATAATTGTTAATATGGTTTTTTTCATGAATTAATGTATATTTTTATTATTATATTATTCTTCTATAGTAATAAAGTTTAAGATTGTTAATAAAATATATGGAAAACACAAAGATTACAGATCTTATAAGGAGAATAGCTAATGATAGAGATGAGAGAGCATTTTCTGAAATATTTGATTTTATAGCTCCTAAAATAAACTCATATTTTATAAGAAATAATCTAAGTAATGAACAAGCTGAAGAGTTAACTCAAGAAGTTCTGAGTATAATCTGGACAAAGGCAAAATATTTTAACCCAAAAAAATCAAAGTTCATAACCTGGACTTTTACTATAGCAAGAAATAAAAAAATTGACTTTTATAGAAAAAACAAAAAAAGTGACGCCAATGAGGATGATATAAGAAACTTTCTGTATGAGAATAATAATTTTAATGATTATGAGACCGAGTCAATAATTAGTAAAATAAGAGAAGAATTAGATGAAAATCAGCAAAAATTAATAAAAATGAGCTTTTTTGAGCAAAAAAGTCATAAAATAATTGCTGCTGAGCTTGAAATTCCATTAGGTACAGTTAAATCAAGGATAAGAGCTACTTTAAACAAAATGCATAAGTATTTATCATGAACACATCAGCACAAAAAAACGAACTAATTTTTGGCTACTCTAGTGGCAATTTAGGAGAAGCAAAGTCACTTTTTGTATCAATGTATCTTCATCTAAATAGTTTAGCAGCAAAACGTGCATCAATTTTTGAAAATATGTTAGCTGAAAATTTTAGCAAGTTATCAGATGTTGCTCCAAAAAATTTAAAATATACTGACTGTATAAATACTCCTTCTAATAATGATTCTAAAACTTATAAGCTCAAAAATCCTCTTAGTAGATTGATTGGTGACTTTAATACTATTGATTGGAAATCTGTTTATAAAGGCTTCAAAGAGTATAGCTTGCCCCTTAATGATAATGATTCTGTAAAGCTTATTAAAATGGATCCTGGAACCTCAGTTCCTCTTCATTCACACAATGGGAAAGAATTTATTTTAGTCTTAGAAGGTAGTTTCTTTGATGAGTATGGAGATTATAAAAAAGGCGATATGCAAATTAATGATCAAAACATTAAACATAACCCCACAGCATGCAAAAAAAATGGCTGTATCTGTCTATCCATTACAGAAAATGATGTTGTCTTTTTTGGAAAGTTTGGCTCACTTCTAAACTTAGCAACTTTTGTAAAGTCATTTTTTAAGTAATTTATTAATTTTTGCTCTATAAGAAGCTATGAGCAAACTAAAAACTTTATTTTATCGCGGTGGTATAATTGAGAGCTTACACGAAATTAAATGTTATGTGGGATCAATCAGAGGTGAAAATATTTTTTCAACCAATAATAATAATGATTTAATTTATCCAAGATCTTCTATTAAAATTTTTCAAGGCATACCTTTTGCAGACTCAAATGCTATTAATCTATATAATTTAAGCAAAAAACAAATTGCCTTATCTTGCTCTTCTCATTGTGGTCAAAACTTCCATATAAAAGAATTAAAGGCATGGATTAAAAAAATTAATCTTAGCACTTCTGATTTAAAATGTGGTGTTCATAATCCACTAAATAAAGAATCAAGTGAAAAACTTTTTTTATCTGGAAAAAAGCCTTACCAGTTACATAACAACTGTGCTGGCAAACATTTGGGAATGCTATCAAGTTGTCTGGCAAATAATTTTCCTATTAAAAATTATGTTAATTTTGAGCATCCTCATCAGATAAATATAAGAAATGTTTTTTCTAAATTTACAGAAAAAAAAATTTCTAAAAAAAATTATGGAATAGATGGTTGTAGTGCTCCTCAATATGCTTTTACAATTAAAGAACTTCGAAATGCATTATCCAATTTACTAAATAGCTATAATAAAAAATTTGAATATTCAGCTAACACTAAAATTATAATCGAATCAATTCTTTCCAATCCTTACTTTATAGGTGGAAGTAACAATTTAGATAGTAATTTAATTAAAATTTCTAATAAAAAAATTTTTTGCAAAGGAGGTGCTGAAGGCGTATTTTTGTTTATACATTTAAAAAAGGGAATTTTTGGAATACTAAAAGTTAAAGATGGCAATGAGAGAGTATTACCCTCTGCTGTTTATACTTTGTTTAAACAATTTAAAATTCTAAATAGTTCAGAATTGAAGAAATTAAATTCATGGAATAAAACAATATTATATAATCATGCAAAAGTTAAAGTAGGAAGTATAAAAACTATAATTGAATAAAGACCAAGCTTAAAAGAATAAGGAAAGTAAGGGGTATTCTTAATTGATAAAAAATAATTCTTTCTTTTTTATCTTTATAATTAAAATTATCAAATATTAGCTGAATAATAAAGAGAATCATAAGATAATAAATCACCTCATAGGAATATATAAATAATATTATTATAAAAATAGATAGGAAACTTGGTAAAAAACCGAGAAATACAAACACTGGTGCAATATTTTTTTTTAAATTCCAATTAATAGCACCAATAAAAACAAATATAATTAATGAATAGAAAAAAGAAAAATCTTTTAATATATTAGTATCAAAATACTTTAAAAAAAATTTATCTAATAGAATGATTAAGAAAGGAAGAAGGCCTAAATAGGAGATTAAAAACTGTAAATTTATTCTTTTAAACATTTATGAATATAGAAAACCATATTAAACAAATAGAAAATTTATTAAATAAAGAAAAAGTAATTAAATATTATTTGTTACAGATTTCTTTTGATATCGTATGTATTAAATTTGAATTATCAAATGCTACAAAATATATTGCTAAATTTAGCATTAATAAAAAAAAAATTTTTAATGCAATAAAGTCTGAGGCTAAAAACCTCTTATATCTTAATGAAAATTTTGATTTTTTCCCAAAATTAATAATTTTCAATAATGATTATCTAATAATTGAATATTTTGAAAATGATAATAATAAACCAAAAGAAACAAATTCAGATTTTTTAGAGCCAATCATAAAAATACATTCAGTATCAAACAATTTATTTGGTTTTAGGTTTAATACACAAATCGGCGCATTAGAACAAATAAATGATTTTGAAAATAGTTGGACAAATTTTTATTCAAACAAAAGATTAAATCCTATTTTGGAATTAGCTAACAAAAAAGAAAGTTTGGATAATTTTATTAATAAAAAAATAAATTATTTAATTAAAAATATAAAAAATTTTATTCCTGATAACCCTAAGGCAATTTTACTTCATGGAGATATGTGGGAAGGCAATATTCTTTTCAAAAATAAAAAATTTGTTGGATTTATTGATCCAGGTTCCTTCTTTGGACATAACGAAATGGAGGTTGCATATTTAAGGTGGTTCAAACCTTCTTTTATTGATCAACAGTTTTTAGAAAAATATAACGATCATATAAAATTAGACAAAAATTATTTAACTTATGAGCCTATATATCAACTATATTATGCTTTATGCAATGTAGCACTTTGGGATAAATCTTATATTGAGGAAACTAAAAGACTTCTAATTAAACTTAAAATCTAAAATTAAACACAAGGATTTGGGCTAGTCAAATGTATATTTTCTATTTCTGAAAGTATATTTTCATTTAATAATAAATCAATACTGTCAATATTTTCTTTTAATTGCTCCATAGTTGTTGCACCTATAATATTGCTTGTCACAAATGGACGGTTATTAACAAAAGCATTTGCAAAAGTTGAGGGAGCTATCTTATATTGATTTGCAAGATTTACATATTTTTCAATTGCTATTTCTCCTCTTTCAGTATGATGTCTTGAAAAACGACTTGGCCAAAGAGTATAACGAGCATTTTTTGGATTTTTTTCACGAATATACTTTCCACTTAATCTACCTCCAGCAAGAGGTGAATAAGCAAGTAGTCCACAATTTTCTGCAATAGAAACTTCGGAATGACCAATATCAAATATTCTATTAACCAGACTATAAACATTTTGAATAGACATCATTCTTGGTAAGTTTTTTTCTTTTGCTATTTCTAAAAATTTCATCATACCCCATGGTGTTTCATTGGAAAGTCCTACATATCTAACTTTTCCTGCCTTAATTAACTCCTTTAAATTATAAAGAACTTCCTCAATAGATGTCCAATTATTGTCATTAGGATCATGTTTATAATCTAACTGTCCAAATCGAGGAACTTTTCTTTCAGGCCAGTGTAACTGATACAAATCTATATAATCTGTTTTCAATCTTTTAAGGCTTGCATCAACAGCTGCGTTCATATTTTTTTTATCAAAACCTAGTGTTTCAGCACCGCCTCTAATCCATTCTAAACCGTCAGATTTTGATGCTATTTTTGAAGCTAAAATAATTTTGTCTCTGTTTTTGTTTTCTTTAAACCAGTTTCCTATTATTTCTTCTGTCTTACCATAAGTTTCTTTTCTAGGCATTATTGCATAAAGCTCAGCAGTATCAAAAAAATTCACACCTCTATCAAATGCATAATCCATCTGATTAAATCCATCTTGTTGAGAATTTTGTTCACCAAAAGTCATTGTACCTAAACAAATGACACTTACATCTAAATTTGTAATTCCTAGTTTTCTGTACTTCATAAAAATTTATTAGAAATGCCTTGAATTTGTCTAATTTATAGCGATATTAGTAACAAATAAAAGGAGAATTTATGGCTTTAGACTTTAATCAACG
>MDSW01000115.1_pt1 | contig 13084 bp, 9 predicted proteins | sample 811171 | NCBI WGS metagenome assembly MDSW01 (sample SAMN05326641, study PRJNA326480) | marine metagenome | isolation source: seawater | place: Atlantic Ocean: North West | collected 2012 | reverse complement strand
TTTGGCTATAGCAAATATTTTTTCTTTCAATGTACCATTAATTGATACTGTAGCTATTGATGTTTTCAATTTTCTTGCCTAATAATATATGATATTATTATATAATATATGATAAAATTAAAAGTTTAAAGTTTAAATTATGGATGATTATATAAAAACTATAGGACTGAGTACTTACGAAAATATCAAACAAGATATTATTTTCGGCATTTTACCACCTTTAAAAAAATTAAAACTTCGAGAGTTAACAGAAACTTACAATGCAAGTGTATCAACACTTAGAGAAATTTTAAGTAGATTGACTGGTGATGGTTTTGTGCTTTCCCTAGAACAAAAGGGATTTTGTGTTAGCCCAGTCTCCAAATCTGATTTAATTGAAATTGCTAACTTGAGAATATTGATTGAAAGTCATGCCCTTAAAAAATCAATTGAGAATTCTACTACAGATTGGGAAGCAGAGCTTCTTTCGGCTCATCATAAGTTAAAAATTTATGAAAATGATATGTTAAAAAATAAATATAATAATAAAAATGATTGGAAAAGAAATGATAGTAAATTTCATCAAACACTTGTTAAAAATTGTTGCTCTGAAAACTTAATTAAACTTCATGAGCTAATCTTTGATAAATATTTGAGATACCAATTCCTTTTTCTCACTTTTAGGGGTAAAGACTCTATTTTAGAACATCAAAAATTATTAGATTATACTCTTGAAAAAAATTTTTCAGAGGCACAAAAAGTTCTCGAAAAGCATATTTATAAAGGTATTGATAAGATAGATCTAGATTTAAAGATGCGTTAGAAGGATCATAAAATTATTTTTTGCCAAACCCACCACCGCCTGGCGTTTCCATTACAAATAAATCATTAACTTTCACACTGCAACTATCATTACCTTTAAGTTTTATTACCTTCCCGGTAGCAGTTTCCAGCCATTCTCTACCACATTGTCCTGGTTCACCACCATTAACTCCAAATGGAGGTACTTTTCTGTGTGAGCATAAGGTCGTAACAGTCATTGGTTCTAGGAATCTTAATTTTCTAGTAACACCATTACCTCCTTTGTACTTTCCTTTTCCTCCAGAGTTTTTCCTAATTGAAAATTCTTCTAAACGTACTGGAAATCTTGCTTCTAAAATTTCAGGGTCTGTACTTCTTGTATTTGTCATATGAGTTTGTATTGCTGAGGTTCCATCAAAAAAAGAACCAGCTCCTGTACCACCACAGATAGTTTCATAATTTTGTATTCTTTCATTTCCCCAAATAAAATTATTCATAGTTGCCTGACTACCAGCAATAACTCCAAGAGCGCCAAACAATGCATTGCAGGTTAGCTGACTTACTTCTGTATTACCTGCTATAACAGCAGAGGGGTATTTTGCGTTTATCATAGAATTATCTGGTATTCTTATTTTAATTGGTTTAAAGCAACCTTCGTTTAAGGGAATGTTTTTACCTACCAAGGTTCTAAATACATATAAAATTACCGCGTGGCATACTGCTTTGGGTGCGTTATAATTAAATGGGTTTTTTTCAGCAGTGCCACTGAAATCAATTAGTGCTTCTCGTTTAGTTTTATCAATTTGAATTTTAACTCTAATAAATTCTCCATTATCAAGTTCATATTCATAGTATCCGTCATTCAAATTAATGATAGCGTTGCGAATACACTCTTCAGCATTGTTTTGAACATGTTTCATGTAAGCATGGACTGTATCAATGCCGAATTGTTTAATCATTGAATTAATTTCACTAATTCCTGTTTTATTAGCAGCAACTTGCGCTGCCAAATCAGCCATATTATGTTCAATATTTCTACAAGGGTATTTACCAGAAGATAAAATCTTAATCATTTCCTTTTCTTTAAAAACACCTCTTTCAAATAATTTAAAATTATCTATAAGGACACCTTCTTCGTCTATGTGCGTTGAGTCTGGAGGACCAGATCCTGGTGTTTTACCTCCAATATCTGCATGATGACCTCTTGAAGCTACAAAAAATATTATATTATCTCCGTTTTCTTCAAAAACTGGAGTTATAACGGTTACATCTGGTAGGTGTGTTCCACCATTGAAAGGGGCATTGAGAACAAATACATCACCAGGAAAAATATTATTTTTGTTTAATTTGATAACAGTTCTTATTGCTTCTGACATAGAGCCTAGGTGGACTGGCACATGAGGGGCGTTGGCTACTAAAGATCCGTCATTATCAAAAAGTGCACAAGAGAAATCAAGTCGTTCTTTAATATTTACTGAGAAGGCTGTGTTAGCTAATGTAGCGCCCATCTGCTCTGCTATATTCATAAAAAGGTTATTAAAAACCTCAAGCATTACAACATCAACAGATGTACCAACACTAGTTTTATTATTTTTTTTATCAACTCTGGACAATATCAAATTATAAAATTTATCAAGATAGCCAGACCATCCTTTTTCTATAATATTAGTTCCTGTAGCTTCAGATATTATAGCAGGGCCTATAACGCTTTGATTAATTTTTAACTTATCCCTTTGAAATATAGGAACAGAATTTTCTACCTTTTCAATATACATTTTTGTATAAGCAACAGGTTCAGCATTCTCATTTGGACCTAAATTATTTGAGAAATCTTGGGTTTCATAATTATTGCTGATAGCTTCAACTGTAAGCATTTCAATAAAGATTTCTCTTTCTTTAACAAAAAAACCAAATCTTTTTTTATGTTCTTCTTCAAAAGATTCTCTCATATTTAATATAGTATCAAATTTAACTTCTAAGTTTTGGTGAGAGCCTTCATAATGTAAAAAAACATTCTTTGATAATGTAATTGAGCTATCATCTATACCTTGTTTGTTAAGATCTTTTTTTGCTTGTGATGATAGTAAATCAAATAATTTTTTTGCTTCATTAATCTGTTTAATATTTTTTTCAAAGTGACTTTCTCTAATGCTTCTTACTTCGGCTAGGCCCATGCCATATGCTGATAATACACCTGCGTAAGGATGAATTAAAACCTTTGAAATACCTAGTGCGTCTGCAACATGGCAAGCATGTTGGCCTCCAGCACCACCAAAACAATTCATTACGTAATTACTTACATCATAACCTTTTTGAATTGATATTTTTTTTATTGCATTAGCCATGTTTTCTACTGCAATTTTTAAGAATCCCTCTGCCATTTCATAAATATTCATGGGTGGTTTATTATTTTTAGAGGAAATTGATTTTGATAAATCTAAAAACTTTTCTTTAACTATTCCAATATTAAGAGGTTCATTACTCTTGTTACCAAAGACTTTGGGAAAGTGATCTGGATGCAGTTTTCCTAGTAGAACATTGCAATCAGTAACAGTTAAAGGTCCACCTCTATTATAACATGCTGGTCCAGGAATAGCACCTGCACTTTCTGGACCAACTTGGAATCTTCCATCTCTATACGTGATAATGGAACCACCACCTGCAGCCACTGTATTAATCTCCATCATAGGGGCTCTTATTCTTACACCAGCTAACTCTGTTTCAAAAGATCTCTCATATTCACCCGCAAAGTGACAAACATCTGTAGATGTTCCACCCATATCAAAACCAATTAATTTATTATACCCAGCTTGCTTTCCTGTTTCGGTCATACTAACAACTCCGCCAGCAGGACCTGAAAGAAGGGCGTCTTTACCTTGAAATAAATGAGCATCAGTCAAGCCACCATTAGATTGCATAAACATTAACTTTGTTGATTTGCTATCTTTAAGTTCTTCAGAAACCTGATTGACATATCTTCTTAGAATTGGAGAAAGGTATGCATCTACTACGGTAGTGTCACCTCTTCCAACTAATTTAATAAGTGGTGATACTTTGTGACTTATAGAAATTTGGTTAAAGTTTTCTTCTCTTGCGATTTCAGCGATTTTATTCTCGTGTTCAGAGTTTACATAAGAATGCATAAAAGCAATAGCCACGCTATCGATACCATCTTGCTTTGCTTCCTTTAACGCCTTACGAGCTTTTTGTGTATCAAGTTTTTTGATTACTTTGCCATCGGAATCAAGTCTTTCTGGTATTTCAATTACTCTCTCATATAATAACTCTGGTAATTTTATTTCTAAATCGAATAATAAAGGACGGTTTTGATAACCAATTCTCAATAAATCACCAAAGCCTTCAGTAATTAAAAGAAGGGTTCTATCACCTTTTCGCTCTAACAAAGCATTAGTGGCTACTGTTGTTCCCATTTTCACAGAAGAAATTTTATTCGTCGGAATACTGTCGGCAATATTTAAACCTAGAATTCTTTTTATTCCTGCAATTGCGGCATCTTTATAAGCTGTTGGGTTTTCGGAAAGTAATTTATCAACTATAATATTACCATCTGGTTTTTGAGCCACTATGTCAGTAAATGTTCCACCACGATCTATCCAAAATTGCCACATAAGTTTTTCCGTCTATTTATATATGAATTATTTACTTAAGTTTTAGGATTAAGGTCATCTTCAATATAAACTTTAATAATTTCATCGAAATTGTTTTCAGCTTTAAAACCAAGTTGAATAGATCTTTTAGTATCAAAATCTCTAGCCCATCCAGAAACTATTTTTTGTATTGCAGGATCAGGTTGATATTTAATTAATTTCGCAACATCATTACCTGCAACTCTTTTAAGTGAATCAATTTGTTCTTGGACTGTTGCAGAAAGTCCAGGCATGTTTAACGTTATTCTATTATTTAACGTTGAGGTATCAATTTCTGAGGCGTGAATTAAAAAACCTGCAGCTGATCGAGGGGTTGCATGCCAATGCCGAACTTCTGTACTTACCGGAAGAATAGCTTCCTTACCATTTAAAGGTTCTCGGATAATTCCAGAGAAAAAACCTGAAGCTGCTAAATTTGGTTTTCCTGGTCTAACACAAATAGTAGGCAACCTAATTGACACCCCATCTATCATTCCTTTTCTTGAATAATCAGCTAATAAAAGTTCAGATATTGCCTTTTGTGCTCCATAAGATGTAAGTGGGGTTGTAAAAAAATCATCTGGTATTTTGTCAGGAAAAGGAGCTCCAAAAACGGCAATTGAACTTGTGAAAACAACTCTTGGGCAATAATCATCTCCAAGGTGTCTTATCGCTTCAAATAACCCCCAACTTCCTCTCGCATTTATATCCCATCCTAGATCAAACTCTTGTTCAGCTTGTCCAGAAACTATAGCCGCTAAGTGAAAAATCACATCAGGTCTTGTTGATACTAAATCAGTACTCGTTTGAGGATTAGATATATCTCCAGATTTTACAGAAATAGGTATTGAAGTACCTAATGGATAGGGAGATTCAATAATATCAAATAAAGTAATTTCTGATACGTCTTGATTTTGTATTTTTTTCTTGCTGAGAATTAAATTAAGCAATTTTTGCCCAATCATACCAGCCCCGCCCATTATTAAAACTTTCATAAAAACCTCATAAAAAAACATTGAAGAAAAATGAATAACAACATATTTAATTTTAAAATTAAATTAAAAAATTAAGTTTGGAAAAATAATGCATAATTATCTTAAAACGACTTTATCTTTATCTCCTGTTATGCCCGTTTTAACAATAAATACATTAGACAAAATTGAATATCTTTTTGACGCCCTAATTGAGGGTAATATTAAGGTTGTTGAAATAACCTTAAGGACAAAGAATGCCTTAAGAGCAATAGAAATTGTTTCGAAAAAATTTTCATCTCTTAAAATTGGTGCTGGCACTGTCTTAAATGGTCAAGATTTGCAATCCGTAAAAGAAGCAGGGGCTACTTTTGCTGTTAGTCCTGGCTATACTGAAAAACTGGCAAGTAAAGCACTTGAAATAAAATTTCCATTTCTACCTGGTGTTTCAAACTCAAGTGAAATAATGAATTTATTAGATTATGGGTTTAAATTTTTTAAATTTTTCCCTGCCCAATCGGCAGGTGGAATAGAATATATTAAATCACTAAAAGGACCTTTTCCAGATGTAATGTTTTGTCCAACAGGAGGAATAAATCAAAACAATGCAAGTGAATGGCTATCTCAAAAAAATGTAATTTGCGTTGGAGGGAGTTGGATCGTTCCAAATGTAATAAATGATTTTAATGAAATAAAAAAAAATGCGTTAATTGCTAGTAGTTTATCTAATAAATTATAGAATATTTTTGGTAACTATTAGGTATAATATTAAAGCTTAATTTTGATGCTAAGACCTTGGTTAAATTTATAGATCTTAGCATCGTAGATTTGTAATCTCAGTGTGAATTATTAAAATTCTTTACCCTTGAACGCAGGTTTGATTTTGTTCACCTAACCCTTCAATTCCCAGTCTCATTTTATCACCAGCTTTTAAGAACACAGGTGGGTTCATTCCTAAACCTACTCCTGGAGGTGTTCCAGTAGCTATGACGTCCCCAGGATTTAAACTCATAAATTGAGATAAGTAATGAACTATATAATTAGCAGAAAATATCATGGTATTAGTTGAGCCATCCTGCATTCTCTGTCCATTCACATCAAGGTACATTTTTAAGTTTTGTACGTCAGATATTTCATCTTTAGTAACCAAATAGGGCCCAGTAGGTCCAAAAGTGTCACATGATTTACCTTTGGTCCATTGTCCCTCTCTTTTAATTTGGAACTCTCTTTCAGAAACATCGTTAACAACACAATACCCAGCTATGTGTTCTTCAGCTTCATTTTCACTAATATATTTTGCCTTCTTTCCTATAACAATTCCAAGCTCAACCTCCCAATCAGTTTCAACTGAGTTTCTGGGTATTTCAATGTTGTCATTAGGTCCTACAACTGCAGAAGTAGCTTTTGAAAACAGGATTGGTTCGCTAGGAACAGGTAGTCCACTCTCTGCTGCGTGATCAGAATAATTTAATCCGATGCATAAAAATTTTCCTATGTCACCAACACACGCTCCTAATCTAGTATTTTCTGGAATTATTGGCAAAGATGACAAATCAATTGCTGAAATTTTCTTTAAACCTTCTGCATTGATATTTTCTCCATTTATATCAGACAGATGGCTAGACAAATCTCTTATTTTACCCTCTTGATCTAGGATGCCAGGTTTTTCTTTTCCAATTTCTCCAAATCGTAATAGTTTCATTTTACTCCCTTTCTATATTTAGCTTTAATTATAAATTTCTGATGAGTGCCTTACATGCATATTCCGCCATCGATTATATGAAATTGACCGGTGGTGAAAGCGGATGCATCGCTTCCTAAATAAACCGCTAAATTGGCTACTTCTTCTGCTTCTCCAAAACGTCCCATTGGTTGCCTTGCAACAAATTGCTTTTTGGCTTCCTCATAATTTCCCATATCTTTAAGTCGTTGTTCCAAAGATGGGCTTTGTATTGTTCCTGGGCAAATAGCATTGCATCTTATTCCATCATTAATATAGTCAGCAGCTACGGATTTAGTAATACCTAAAACAGCAGCTTTAGACGCTGTATATATAAATCTATTTGGAATACCTTTTGTAGATGATGAAACAGATGCAATATTGATAATTGACCCACCACCTTTTTTAATCATTTTGGGTAAAATCTCTTTGATCATATGATACATGGCCTTAGCATTTAAGTTAAACGCAAAATCCCATTCACTATTTTCAGATTCTAATATTGTACCATTATGGACTACACCAGCACAATTAAACAAAATATCGGGAACTTTTATTGTACTAATTAGGCTTTTAATATCATTTTGTTTTGTTACATCTAAAATGTGCGTTTCATCTACAAATTTATCTAATTCTAATAAACTATCTTTATTTATATCTGTGGCAATAACATATGCTCCTGCTTCAGAAAAAGCTCTAGCTGTTGCTTTGCCAATACCCTGTCCAGCAGCAGTTAATAAGGCAGTTTTTCCTTCTAAATTAATCATTACATTTATCCTTACATTGTTGCTCCAATTTGCCAGGGCACAAACTCTAGGTCTCCTAAGCCTTGAATTTCAGATTTAGATTTTTCGCCAGATGCAACTCTAACTATTAAGTCGAAAATTTCTTGTCCTACATCCTCAATAGTTTTGTTTTCAGTAATAACTTTGCCGGCGTTAACATCCATATCTTCTTCCATTTTATCAAACATGTCAGTATTTGTCGCAATTTTGATGGATGGAGAAGGTTTGCAACCAAAGCATGAACCCCTACCTGTAGTGAAAGTAACAACATTACAACCACTTGCGATTTGGCCAGTAACTGATGCTGGGTCGTAGCCAGGACTATCCATGAATAAGAATCCTTTTTTTTCGGCTTGTTGCGCGTATAGAAGTACATCGTTCAATGGTGTTGTACCTCCTTTAGCGGCAGCTCCCAATGATTTCTCTAATATTGTTGTTAAACCACCTGCTTTATTCCCAGGTGATGGATTATTATTTAGACTACCTTTGTTACGTTCTACGTAATCTTCCCACCATAATATTCTATTTACAAGCTTCTTTCCTACCTCTGGTGTGATTGCTCTTCTAGTTAACATATGCTCAGCACCATATATTTCTGGGGTTTCAGCCAAAATAGCAGTTCCGCCGTTTTTAACAATCAGATCAGCTGCATGACCTAAAGAGGGATTGGATGTTATGCCAGACCAAGCATCCGAGCCTCCACATTGTAATGCTACGCTTAGATGTTCTACTGATTGATCGGTCCGTTCAATCAAATTCACTTGAGGGAGCATGTCTTCAATACAATCTATTCCAGCTTTAATAGTTTTTCTTAGTCCACCCATGTCTTGTAAGGTCATAGTTTTAAAAAGGGGATTTTCATTTAAATTAAAAGCATCGAGAAGAAACTTAATTTGATTAGCTTCACATCCTAACCCAATTAATAAAATTCCGGCTAAATTAGGATGTTGTATGTATCCAAGAAGAACCCTTTGAAGAGCATCAAATCCATCTCCTGAGTCTGCCATTCCGCAACCTGTTCCATGAGTAAAAGAGACAACACCATCGACATTAGGGTATTGTGAAAGTTTATCTTTTGTAAAATGTTCAGCAATATTCTTTGCTGCAGTTGCAGAGCAGTTGACTGATGTAAGTATTCCAATATAATTTCTAGTCCCAACTTTACCATTAGCTCTCATATAACCTTTAAATGTTGGCCTTTTTTCTGGTTCAATCATATTAGGTAATTTTATAGATGTAGAAAATTCATAATCATGGTCTGTAGACTTAAAATCTGTATTATCTACATGAACATGCTCACCTTCATCAATATCTTTACTTGCGATACCAATTAGCTGATCATATTTTATAATTTTTTCACCTTTAGAAATTTTCCTGAGAGCAATTTTATGGCCTTTTGGTATTTTGTGAATACTTCTAATATTTTGAGTCGTATCACCAATATCTAAATCTTTGAGTGCTGTAGCTACGTTATCATTATCATTAAGTTTAACTGTTAATTTTTCACCAGTGATCATTTTGCTCCCCAACTAGAAAATTAATACTGAAATTATCTTTTGATTTTTTTTAAATCAAGTATGATTATTAAGTATATTTTTAAATTTATTTACTAATAAAATATACTTATTATTTTAATTTTTTATACACTTTAATTATTCATAGCTAATTAATTTGGAGCAATGCGATGTCAGACAAAAAGTTTAACCCTAAATATAGAAGTCAGCAATGGTTTGATAACCCTACAAACCCTGGAATGACTGCATTGTATCTTGAGAGATCTATGAATTTTGGTTTAACTCCTGAGGAGCTGAGGTCTGGCAAGCCAATCATAGGAATTGCACAAACTGGGTCTGATATATCACCTTGTAATAGGGTACACATTAAGTTAGCAGAAAGAGTTCGCGAAGGTATTAGAGCGGCAGGGGGTATAGCTTTCGAATTTCCTGTTCATCCTATTCAAGAGACACTTAAAAGACCTACAGCTGCGGTTGATAGAAATTTAGCATATCTGGGTTTAGTAGAAATCTTACATGGGTATCCACTGGATGGTGTTGTTTTAATGACAGGGTGTGACAAAACCACTCCTTCATGTTTAATGGCTGCTGCAACTGTTGATCTTCCTGCTATCGTTCTCAATGGTGGGCCTATGTTAGATGGTTGGCACAATGGAAAACTTGCTGGTTCTGGTACAGCTGTATGGGATAGCAGAGTTGAATTAGCAGCTGGTAGAATAGATTATGAACAGTTTATTGATATAGTTACAAGTTCTGCTCCATCAGACGGTCATTGTAATACAATGGGGACTGCATCAACAATGAACTCGCTAGCTGAAGCATTAGGTATGAGCTTAACGGGAAATGCTAATATTCCCGCTCCTTATAGAGAGCGTGGACAAATGGCGTATAAAACTGGTTTACGAATTGTTGAATTAGTGAAGGAAGATTTAACACCTTCACAGGTAATGACAAGGAAGGCATTTGAAAATGCTATTGTTGTTAATTCTGCAATTGGTGGTTCCACGAACGCTCAAATCCATATTACTGCAATTGCAAGACACATTGGAGTTGAATTAGAAACAGACGCGTGGCAACGGGTTGGATATGACATTCCATTAATGGCTAACATTCAACCTGCTGGCGAGTATTTATGTGAGAGTTATCATAGAGCTGGTGGTACAGCAGCTATAATGTCTGAACTTCTTGCCAATGACAAACTTCATGGTGATGTTCTAACGGTAACTGGAAAAAAAATGGCTGAAAACCTAAAGGGTATAAAAATTAAGGATGAGAAAGTTATTACACCATTTAATAAACCAATGAAGCAAAAAGCAGGCTTTGTTGTTTTAAAAGGTAATTTATTTGATGCAGCTATTATGAAGACTTCAGTAATTTCTAATAGCTTTAAGGATAAATTTCTAAACCGTCCTGGTAAAGAGGGTATTTTAGAGGGAAATGCTATAGTTTTTGATGGCTCCGAAGACTACCATGACAGACTTAATGATGAGAGCCTTAAAATGGATGAAAATAGTATTTTGGTTATTAGAGGAGCAGGACCTGTTGGTTGGCCAGGTTCAGCTGAAGTCGTTAATATGCAACCTTCTGATAAATTAATTAAGCAAGGTATTACAGAGTTGCCTTGTATTGGCGATGGTAGACAATCAGGAACTTCTGGAAGTCCATCAATCTTGAATGCTTCACCTGAGAGTGCAACGGGTGGTGGTTTGGCTTGGTTGAGAACGGGTGATAAAATTGTTATTGATTTAAACAAGTGCACTGCAAATATGATTGTCAGTGAAGAAGAGTTGGAGAAAAGAAAAAAAGATGGCATACCACCATATCCTGAAAGTCAAACTCCTTGGCAAGAAATACAAAGAAATTTTGTTGGAGAGCTATCAGGCGGTGGCGTTCTTGAAAACGCAGTAAAGTATCAAAAGGTAAAAAACTCTTTGCCTAGGGATAATCACTAATCCATATGTCTGACAACATTAAAAAAATATTAGTAATAGGCCTTGGGTCTATGGGGCTAGGCATTGCCGAGTCTCTTCTTCGCTCAGGCCATCAAGTTTATGGACAGGATAAGAGTTCTACACAAATTGAAAAGTTTAAAAAACACGGTGGTATAAATACAGATATACCTTATGACAAAATAGATGTTGTTATCATTGTAGTATTAAATGAAATACAAACTCGAGATATTCTTTTTGGTAAAGATGCATTATCTAAAAAATTAAAAGCAAATTCACTCGTTATGGTTTGTACAACTGTGTCTCCAAAATTTGCTAAGGAAATGGATATTTTATGTCAAAGTGAATCACTTTTATATTTAGACGCCCCTATTTCTGGAGGCTCGAAAAAATCGTCAGAAGGTAAATTATCTTATATGATTTCTGGTGACAAAAAAGCTTTAGCTATAGCAAAACCAATATTAGAAGCTACTTCAGAAATGGTTTTTGAGTTTGGAGAAACTGTTGGTTCTGGGTCTGCTATGAAAGCAGTTAATCAAATGCTCGCTGGGATACATATTGCTGCAATGGCTGAAGCTATTACTTTTGGAATAAGTCAAGGTATAGAGCCTCAAAAGTTTTTGGAAGTTATTTCCAAATGTGCTGGTACATCATGGATGCTTGAAAATAGAGCTCCACATATTATTGATAATGATTATTCTCCAAAGTCGTCTATTAATATATGGCCAAAAGACCTTGGGATTGTTTTGGATATAGCAAAAAATGCTAATTTTGCAGCCCCATTGACAGCTGTTGCTTTACAACAATTTGTTTCAGCTGCTGGCAGCGGTTTAGGGGATGAAGACGATGCTGCTGTTGCTAAAATATACGCAAGAAATGCTGGTATACAATTGCCTCAAAACAAAACATAATCTAGACAACTGGTGAAATTAGATTTTTTCCTTTAAAAAAGTTTTCTATGTTGTCATAAACAAGTTGGCCCATAGCGTTTCTTGTTTCAACGGTTCCTGAAGCTATATGTGGTAACAAAACAGTGTTATCTAAACTCATTAATTCTCTGGGTATGTTAGGTTCATTTGTGTAAACATCTAAACCTGCAGCAAGTATCAGTTTGTTTTTTAGAAAATGAATTAAAGCATCTTGATCAACTACGGAGCCTCTGGCAACATTGATAAGAATACCTTCTTTTCCCAAAGATTCTAATATTTCACTATTTACAAGTTTTTCGGTTTCTTTTCCACCAGGAGTGATAATACAAAGCGTATCAACTTCTTTAGCTAATTCTTTTAGATCATTAAAGTATTTATATTTCACATCTTTTTTGTTTCTTGAATGGTAGTAAACTTCACATTTAAAAGCTTCTGCTCTTTCTGCTATTGCTTTTCCAATTCTTCCCATGCCAACTATACCCAGTTTTGTGCCTGTAAACTTTTTAGTGAGAGGAAAGTCTCCATTGGTCCAAGAATTATTTCTAGCAAAATTATCAGCAGTAACTATTTTTTTATAAACACAGAGCATAAGTGCGATAGCTGTATCAGCAACTTCGTCATTTAACACCTCAGGGGTGTTAGTTACCTTAATTCCTAAACTCTTTGCGCATTCAATATCAATGGCATCGTATCCAACACCGTAACAAGCGATCACTTTCAAATTTGGCATATTTTTCATTAATTCAGGAGTTATTTTGTATCCACCCATAACAGCAATGGCGTCAACAT
>MDSW01172713.1_pt1 | contig 13087 bp, 10 predicted proteins | sample 811171 | NCBI WGS metagenome assembly MDSW01 (sample SAMN05326641, study PRJNA326480) | marine metagenome | isolation source: seawater | place: Atlantic Ocean: North West | collected 2012 | reverse complement strand
GGGGCTCGATACGTCAGCCGGCGTCGTTCTGCGGAGTGGTTGGTTTGAAGCCCACCTATGGCCGTGTCAGCCGATGGGGGCTTGTGGCCTTTGCCAGTTCGTTGGATCAGGTGGGCCCTTTCGCGAACAATGTGGCTGATGCGGCAGAACTCTTGCAGGTGATTGCCGGTCCAGACCCCTTGGATTCCACCTGTCTGAAGGCGCCGGTCCCCGACTACAGCGCGACTTTGAATCAGTCGATCAAGGGAATGAAGGTCGGCCTGATTCGCGAGTGCTTTGAGGCGGAGGGGTTGGATTCGGAGGTGAAAACGTCTGTTTTGGCCGCTGCGACCCAGCTTGAGCAACTTGGCGCTGAGTTGGTCGAGTTGAGTTGTCCTCGATTTACGGATGGCATCGCCACGTATTACGTGATTGCGCCATCGGAAGCTTCGGCCAACTTGGCTCGTTATGACGGGGTGAAATATGGATTTCGCGCTGAGGATGCAGAAAGTTTGGCCGCGATGACGGCTCGTAGCCGGGCAGAAGGCTTTGGTGAAGAGGTGCAGCGTCGCATCTTGATCGGGACCTATGCGCTGTCTGCCGGTTATGTCGATGCTTACTACAAGAAGGCTCAGCAGGTGCGCACCCTGATCCGCCGTGATTTCGATGCGGCATTCCAAAGCGCTGATGTGCTGCTCACCCCTACAGCGCCATCCACGGCATTCAAGGCAGGGGCTCATGCCGATAATCCATTGTCGATGTATTTGGCCGATTTACTCACCATTCCTGTCAACTTGGCTGGTCTTCCTGCGATCAGCGTGCCTTGTGGCTTTAGTTCGGCTGGGCTTCCGATTGGAGTTCAATTAATCGGCAATGTCTTGGATGAAGGTCGCTTGCTACAGGTGGCTCATCACTATGAGCAATCAGCAGCAGTAATGAGCTCAAGTCCAGACGCTGAGCTTATTTCAAAGCATTGAATTTTAATCCTGATTCGTTCTTAACACAATTAAGGTCGGGCTTGTTTTCTTTGAAAGCATCATGGCTTTGAAAGTGTATTTTGCGATAGCCAATTCTCTTGTGTTTGGCTATATTTAATCGTTTAACTTTAGTATCTTGTTTAGCCTTTTGCTGGACTTTTGTTTTCTCTATGGATTAATATTCTGCTTGTTCGGGTGCTTGATGGTGCCTGAGGTGAAGGTCTTGCTCGACCAAATTTGTCGCCAGATTATTTTGAGAAGATTTATCGTCAAGACCCGGAAGCGTTGATCGATGTAGCAAACGCAACGTTTGGAGTTTGGTCTGGGAGCCAACCAAAGGCCTTTGAGGTCACAAGTTGCAAATTGTCTGGAATGCCAGTGGGCTTCAGCTGGATGGGGAGCTGAAGCAGGTGCCGATGTGAATTCCGTTATGGGCGTGATCTGAAGCTGAGCAGGCTGGGAGGGGCCTGGTCGGAAGATCACACCACAGATGGTGTGACGCGATTATGGGCTCCCTGGATCTTGCGTTTGGTCCTAGGATAAACCTATGGCTTTTGTTCCCCTCCACAACCACAGCGATTACAGCCTGCTTGATGGCGCGTCGCAATTACCGGCGATGGTGGAGCGGGCGAAACAACTGAATATGCCTGCGATTGCCCTCACGGATCACGGGGTGATGTACGGAGCGATCGAGCTGTTGAAACTGTGCAAGGGCACTGATCTCAAGCCGATCATTGGCAACGAAATGTATGTCATTAATGGTTCGATCGATGATCCGCAACAGAAAAAGGAAAAGCGATATCACCTTGTGGTGCTCGCTAAAAATGAAATTGGATATCGAAATTTAGTTAAGCTCACCAGCATCAGCCATTTGCGTGGAATGCGGGGGCGCGGCATCTTTTCGCGTGCCTGTGTTGACAAGCAGCTTCTCCAACAATATAGCGAAGGATTAATGATCGCCACCGCATGCCTTGGTGGAGAAATTCCACAGGCGATCCTTCGAGGCAGGCCTGACGTCGCTCGATCTGTAGCCAGCTGGTATCAAGAGGTTTTTGGCGATGATTTTTATCTCGAAATCCAAGATCATGGTTCTCCTGAAGATCGGATCGTCAATGTAGAAATTGTAAAGATTGCTCGAGAACTAGGCATACAGCTTATTGCTACTAATGATGCTCATTATTTGAGTAAGCATGATGTGGAAGCTCATGATGCCTTGCTCTGTGTACTCACTGGCAAGTTGATCAGTGACGAAAAACGTTTGCGATATACAGGCACTGAGTACATCAAGACAGAACAAGAGATGCAAAGCCTCTTTGCTGATCATCTTGAACGATCCGTGGTGCAAGAGGCTATCGCTAACACGGTCAAAGTTGCTGAAAAGGTCGAGGATTACGATATTCTCGGTAAATATCAGATGCCCCGTTTCCCGATCCCTCAGGGGCATACACCTGTGACCTATCTGCGAGAAGTCACAGAACAAGGTTTGCGCGACCGCCTAGAGCTTTCTGCAGAATCTCCGATTCAACCGCTTTACGCCGAGCGAATGGTGCATGAGCTCAAGATTATGGAGCAAATGGGTTTTCCTACTTACTTTTTAGTGGTTTGGGATTACATCCGTTTTGCACGAGAGCAAAACATCCCTGTTGGGCCTGGTCGTGGTTCTGCCGCCGGTTCTTTGGTGGCTTATGCCCTGGGGATTACCAATATTGACCCAGTCAGTAACGGCTTGTTGTTTGAGCGTTTCCTTAATCCGGAACGCAAGTCCATGCCAGATATTGACACCGATTTCTGTATTCAGCGTCGTGGAGAAGTAATCGACTACGTTACTGAACGCTATGGCGAGGATAAGGTCGCTCAAATTATTACCTTCAACCGTATGACATCAAAGGCGGTGTTGAAGGACGTTGCGAGGGTTCTTGATATTCCTTATGGAGATGCCGATCGGTTGGCTAAGTTAATTCCTGTGGTTCGTGGTAAACCTGCCAAGCTCAAGGCAATGATTGGAGATGAGTCTCCTAATCCAGAATTTCGTGACAAGTATCAAGGTGATCCTGTTGTGAAGCGTTGGGTCGATATGGCCATGCGTATTGAGGGTACGAATAAGACGTTTGGTGTGCATGCAGCGGGTGTTGTCATTGCTGCAGATCCATTGGACGAACTTGTGCCGTTGCAGCGCAATAACGATGGCCAGGTAATCACCCAGTACTTCATGGAAGACGTGGAGTCGATGGGACTGTTGAAGATGGATTTCTTGGGTTTGAAGAACCTCACGATGATTGATAAGACTCTTGAACTTGTTGAAGTGAGTAGTGGTGAACGGGTCAATCCTGACAAATTGCCACCCCAAGATCCTGATACTTTTGCTCTACTAGCTCGAGGAGATCTTGAAGGTATTTTTCAACTTGAGTCCAGTGGTATGCGTCAGATTGTCCGTGATCTTAAGCCTTCATCTCTCGAAGATATTTCTTCTATTTTGGCTCTTTACCGGCCCGGACCTCTAGACGCCGGTTTGATTCCCAAATTTATTAATCGTAAGCATGGTCGTGAGGCGATTGATTTTGCTCATACCATTCTTGAACCGATCCTCAGTGAAACATACGGGATCATGGTTTATCAAGAGCAGATTATGCGGATCGCTCAGGATTTAGCGGGATATTCGCTCGGCCAAGCCGATTTGCTTCGTCGCGCTATGGGTAAGAAAAAGGTTTCGGAGATGCAGAAGCATCGAGGAATTTTCGTTCAGGGCGCAGCAGAGCGTGGTGTTGATCAGAAAGTTTCTGATGAATTGTTTGATCAAATGGTGCTTTTTGCGGAGTATTGTTTTAACAAGAGTCATTCCACTGCTTATGGTGCAGTGACGTATCAAACCGCCTATTTAAAGGCTCACTATCCGGTGGCCTATATGGCTGCTTTGCTCACGGTGAATTCTGGAGCTGCAGACAAAGTGCAGCGTTATATCTCCAATTGCAATGCTATGGGCATTGAGGTGATGCCTCCCGATGTGAATGCATCACGTACAGATTTCACGCCAACTGGTGAGAAGATTCTTTTTGGATTATCGGCCGTCCGTAATTTGGGCGATGGCGCGATTCGGCAGCTCATCCAAGCGCGCGATACGGATGGTTCGTTTCGTTCGTTGGCTGATTTATGTGATCGTCTTCCGTCCTCTGTACTCAACCGTCGAGGCCTGGAATCTTTAATCCATTGCGGAGCCTTAGATGCTCTTGATGCTCAGGCCAACCGTGCTCAGCTCATGGCTGATTTAGATCTCCTCTTGGATTGGGCTTCCTCCCGGGCAAAGGATCGTGACAGTGGTCAAGGCAATTTGTTTGATTTGATGTCATCTTCTGCTTCAGAGAATGATTCATCGGCCTCTGATCTCAGCTTGGCTCCGAAGGCTGCGCCAGTTTCTGACTATCCACCCACGGAAAAATTACGTCTAGAGAAAGAGCTTGTGGGCTTCTATTTGTCCGATCATCCCCTCAAGCAGCTAGCACCTCCAGCTCGATTATTGGCTCCCATTGGTCTGGCCGTCTTAGAGGAACAAGCTGATAAGTCCAAGGTCAGTGCGATCGCCATGATTAGTGAATTACGTCAAGTCACCACACGCAAGGGTGATCGGATGGCGATTTTGCAGTTAGAAGATCTTACGGGCAGTTGTGAAGCGGTGGTCTTCCCAAAAAGTTATGCCCGTTTATCAGATCACTTGATGGCTGAAGCACGTTTGTTGATTTGGGCAGGTGTGGATCGACGTGATGATCGCGTTCAACTCATAATTGACGATTGTCGTTCGATTGATGATGTGCAGCTTTTGCTCGTTGAACTCTCTCCACAGCAAGCTAGTGATATTGCTGTGCAGCATAAACTTCGAGAGTGTTTGCAACAGCATCGTCCTGATCGCGAGGAATTGGGTGTGAAGGTACCTGTTATTGCTGATGTTTGTAATGGCAAGATGCATCGTTATGTTCGTTTGGGTTCACAATTTTGTGTACGTGATCCGCTATCTGCTGCCGAATCATTGAAGTCTGCCGCATTTGCTGCTCGCTGTACTGAGCGTTTACTTGTTGCTTAAGCACACCATTTAACAGGGTAAGAATGCTTTAACGTAGTAAGTATTACTGTTGATTTGATTGCCTGTCTTGGCGTAACGATCCCCTCAGGCGGCTCAAATTTGTTCGAATATTCTCAAAGCCCAATAATGTACCCGGATCTTTATCCCAACTCGCTGATAGAACTCCAAAACTCAAGCCCCCAAGTCCAAGTAGGAAAAAAAATCCTGAACTTGCCAATGTGAGGCCAGGAGGGATATCGACAATTCCTTTGGTCACTACGAGGTAACTGCCAACAAACACCCCCATCCCCGCCAGCGTTGGAAGCCCTGTAAACAAGGCAACCCGTCGTGCCATGCGATCAGCCACAGCTCTTGGAATGGCACTAGAGGCTTGAACTTGCGATTTTTTTGCCGCTTTCCCTTTGTTATTTTGATCAGGCTCAAACGGCATTGGCTTGCGCTTATCAGCCATGGTGAGAAACAATCACTTCAGTTGGAAGCAAGCCTTGCAATCAACCGCGAATGCCAAGTTTGCTGATCAGGTCTGAATAACGTTGCTCACTCTTATTCCGTACATAACCCAGTAATCGCTTGCGACGACCGATCATCTTCAACAGTCCTTGGCGGGACGAGAAATCGTGGTTGTTTTTCTGAAGATGGCTACTCAACCGTGAGATTCGCTCGGTGAGCATGGCGACTTGCACCTCGGGAGACCCAGTGTCGGTTCCATGGGTCTGATGGTTGTTGATCAGTTCCTGCTTTTCTGAAGTGTCGAGCGTCATGCGCTGGGGCTAGCCCTAGAGGTGCAAACAAACAGTTTAACTCTCGAAGGAGCTTTTCAAGCTGAGTCACGACTCAACCACTGCAAGCAGGCTCGAATCCAGGCCTCACTGTCATCGTCAGGTGGCACAGCAGTTTGTCCCTCCTGCACAGAGCGGATTGCTCGTCTGATTTCAAGATCCTCATATCCCAGTGTTGACAACGTTTCTTCCAGTTCCATGATCGCGGCTGGCGTTTCGCCAAAGGATGCGCCTTCGACGAGGGAGGGTTCAGCGTTTCGTCCAAAGCTTTCGGCTAGTGAGGTGCGCAGTTCAACCGCGAGACGTTCCGCGGTGCGTTTGCCGATTCCTTGGGCTCGACAGAGTCGACGCAGGTCACCCGAACAGATGGCTTCAATCAGCTCGTTGACTGTGCATTCCTGAAGAAGTGACATGCCCGCTTGAGGACCGACTCCACTGACTCCGATCAAACGACGAAATAAGTCGCGTTCGCTTTGGTCCGGAAAGCCAAACAGGCTGCTTCCATCATCCCTCTGAACCTGATGAACCCAGAGTTCCGTCTCTGTTTCCATCTTGAGTTGCTGTTGATGGCGTGAGGTGAGATGAACCTCGTAGCCGACATGGCTACAGACCAGCAGAATTCCACTGTGGTTGCCTTGCGTCCAGCACTCCTTGGGCCGTCCCCGCAACCAACCGATCATGGACGTGTTGTCGATGTCAACCATGCTGCCCGATCTGATCAAGCGCTGGTGTCGTCATGGACTGGCTTGCTTGGTGGCTGTTGCATTGGTTTGCGTGTTAACGGCCTGCGGAAATCGAGTCGACCCGCCCCGCTCTGTTTTGCTCAAGGCGCTGTCTTTGCAAATACAGCTCACGCAATCGGCGATTTCCCGTACCTTGGAACTTCCTGATGTGATGGGTGATCCGGTGGTGAGTCGTGTGCGAATTGAAGACGAAGAACCACTGCGCTTTGGCGAACAACGGGGTTTAAAGCTTGTCGGTCGCTTCGACTGGCAGTTGCCAGGTGATCGGGTTCAGGTGGATAGTCCGTTTGAGATCTATTTGGAGCAGGGAGAGCGCGGGGAGAGTTGGAGATTGGCGCGACCCAGTGGTTCAAGCGATGGTCTCTCTCAAGATTGGCTTACATATCCACTCCCCCTGGGCTGATTAAAAGCGAACACGGCGCGCACTTGTTTTTCGAGTGCCTGGGCTTCACAATCATTGGATCTGGCCTTTACTGGATTAGGCGATGGACTTTAACTATTTTGTAAATGGCTTAACTGGCTTTATCTGGGGTTTGCTTTCTGAGTGGATTGTCTTTACTTGTATATATTTAACATTGGGTCTTGATTTTTTGTCCTTTAGGATATTGCCGTATGCCTTTAAGATTGTTTGGGGATCTTTGCGGCAAACATTCTCTCCCGATGAAGGTCAAGTTGGCCCTCTTTTAAACCTGATGGCAACATCAGGCGCCATGTTTAGTATTGGAAATTTTACGTTTTTGGCAGGGGCAATTTTACTTGCGGGGCCTGGGGTGATTCTTTGGTCCTGTCTATCTAATTTTGTTGGCCTTGCAATTCATTTTACAGAAGCCTTCCTTTGTGCCCATTACCGTATTAAAAATAGTCGTCAGGAATGGGTGGGTGGGCCCATGTATTATCTTTTGAAGAAAATGCCAGTTGGCTTGAAATGGTTGGGAGGCTTTTTTGCAGTATTTATGATGTTGACGATGTTCGCTATTGGTAGTCTTGCTCAGACTCATTCCACAAGTCATGCTTTGAATTTGGTTGCGCATGTGCCTCTCGCTTTCAGCGCTGTTGTGATCGCGATAATCACTTCAATTGTGATCGCTGGCGGTCTTTTACGGATTTCAAGATTTTGTTTGCTGCTAATACCCTGGTCTATTTTGCTCTTTATCTTGATTTGTCTCGTCTACATTGGTTTGCATTTTGATCAGCTACCTGCTGCTTTTTCCTTAATTTATGAAGATGCACTTAAACCACAATCTGCCGTTGGTGGGGTGTCTTCACTGTTGATGGCTGAAGGAATACGCCTTGGTGTTTTCGTTAATGGTGCTGGCTTAGGCCGGTCAGTCATTATTCAATCATCAGCATCACCTGGCAATCCTTTCTATCAGGCTTGTCTCAGTCTTGTTGTTTCTTTTATTGAGCTACTAGCTGTTCCTTTAATGGCTGTTGTGATTGTCATGAGTGGTAGTTATCTTGTTTCGAGTGATCCAGTTTCTATTATTGGCAACTCCTTTGATTGGGGATTGCAGGGAAGCAGTTGGTTGTTTTTTGTGCTTGCCATTCCATTTGCTCTCACGACGATTGTGACTTATTCGTTTATTGGAGAACGATGTTTTGAATTTATTTTCCATGCAAAGTATCGATCGGTTTATCGTTTTCTTTGGATCGGATCCATTGTGCTCTCTGTTTTTATTCCCGCATCTTCTATTGCTCAGTTGATTGCATTGGTGGTGACGCTTGCCTGTCTACCAAATCTTTTGGGGTTGATCATACTTTCACCCTTCTTCTTTAAAACGGTTCATGCATCGCGTCAGGATTTCTTTCGGCTTAACTCTGAACCATCTCTGCCTGAATTGTCATGATGAGTGTCCTGCTGATTGTTCCTGCTTTCAATCTGTTTGATGCAACTTTGGCGCCATTGGCTTTGGCGGCAAATCATGGGCCTCTTTCTGTCCCAACTGTTATTGCATTGATCTCAAGTTTCTTCTTTGGTGCATTAATAGCTTGCAAGATATCTTTACATGTAGGCGTGCCGTCGATTTTTGGGGTTCTGATTCTAGGGGTATGCATCAATCTCGAATTGATTAACGAGTACCTGTCTCCAACCATGGTTGAAGTTTTGCAGAGTTCGTCGTTGGCCTTGTTGTTGTTCTACGCCGGTTTGTCGACGTCTTTTTCCAAGTTGAAGGGGTTGGTTGGTTTTGGTTTGCTTCTTGCTGTTGGAGGTGTAATTGTTTCTTCATTGATGTTCGGTTCTTTGATCTGGCTGATCGCTGTGTCTCTTCATTATTTTCTCCCTTCGCTGCCTGCACTTCCTCTTTCCGTTTGCTTTTTGGTCGCTGCTTGCTTGGGCTCAACAGATGCCAGTGCAACGATGAATGTTCTTGGTCGTGTTTCTGGTCTGGTTCCCCAACGCGTCAAATGTGTCCTTGAATTTGAATCGTCATTAAATGATCCTGCTGCCATCCTTTTCTTGTCAGCGACAACTGGAGTTTTTATTGCTATGCAGGAGCCAAATATGATGCCTTTGACATTAATAGCTGAGCAATTTCAGTCGTTTCTGAGGAATGTTGGAAGTGGTATATTGTGCGGCTTGATCCTAACATATATTGCTCAATACGTGCTTAAAGGAGTTCTTATTAGTCGCGATCAGGTTCTCGTGCTTGGTATGTCGATTGCGATGGCTGCCTATGGGTTTACGACTTTATTTGGAGGTTCAGGCTTCATCGCTGCTTTTGTGACTGGTTGTTTCCTCTCCAACAATATTTACGATAATCCTTATCTGACGAAAGAGTTGATTGAACACAGCCTTGAGCCCTTTAGTGCTTTGATGGAATTAATGGTGTTTCTTTTGTTCGGTATGCTTTTCGATCCGAGCTTGTTGGTTTTGTATTGGTTGCCTGGATTGTTGGCCGCCCTAGTTTTAATGTTGTTAGTGAGGCCAATTAGTGTGATTTTGTTTCGTCGATTCTCGCCATTGACAAATCGAGAGAATGCTCTCGTTTGCTGGTGTGGGTTGCGAGGAGCTGTACCACTTGCCTTGGTTTATATCGTTTTAACGGAACTTAAATCTGTAACGGGTCTTGTAGGAGAGGAGCTTGTTGTTGTTCAAGAGTATTTTCAAGCTCTTGTGTTTATGATTGTGGTTCTAAACCTATGTATTCAGGGCTTGACGCTCCCGCGCTATTGTCAATGGTTAGGCTTTAGCCCTTCCTCAAATGATTGATTGGTTTGACGTTCATTGTTCATGGCTGTGATTGATCTGTTGGCGTGATGATAAACTCATCAATGTTGAAAAAAGAACAAGAGCACCGCCACTGATGACCCAATGATTGAGGCGCTCTTCGAAAATAAACCAACCCCACATAGCTGCGAAGATGACCTGCACATAATTAATCGATGTTGCTCTTGCTGCAGGCAATGTGCTCAGAGCTTGTGTCACCCAGATTTGCCCTAATTGTGTAAATACCCCCACTCCAATCAGCCACAACCATTCCATACTTGTTGGCCAGCTTCCTTGCTGAATCGCAGCTGGAAGTGTCAACGGAATGGAGAGCATCGGAAAATAGAGGATGATCACCAGTGGATGTTCAGTGGTGGATAAGCGCCTTACACAGACATAAGCCAGTGCCGTGAACAGCGCTCCACCCAGAGCGATCAGCACAGCCAGAAGAGGGAGACCCTGCAACCCTTGGGTTAGCCAACTTGGTTGGACCACCAGCGTGATGCCGATCCAGCCCAAAACAACGGCCAGCACAATGCTGCGGCGAAGTTGTTCTCCCAGAAACAGCCAAGCCGCGAGTGCAGTGAAGGTGGGGTAGGTGTATTGCAGGACCGTTGCTGAGGCGAGAGGCAGATCGCTAATCGCCTGGAAAAAGCAAAGCAGCGCGATGCTTCCGCAGAGTCCTCGTAGCAGCAGCAATCCTTTGCGCTGTCCCCAAGGAGAGATCCCAGCAATCCGCAGACCGATGGCCGTGAGCAGCACACTGATTAGAGCTCTCACTAGAACGATTTCTGCGACAGGCAGGCGACCGCCGATCTGCTTGACGCAGACCGTCATCAGACTGAAGGCCAGAGAACTCAAAATGCAGGGAGCACAGATCCTGCATTCGGTCTTCCATTGCTCCCAGGTCAGCTGTCTCAGATTCAAGCTCTTGCCCCGATTGGGAAGGTGCTGAGTCTGAAGCTTGGCTGGCCCACCGTTGGGCTGGCTTTTGGCTGTCGGTTGTTCAGAATGACTCCTATGGCCAGTGTTCGACTTCACCCCCGCACGATTGAGGCCGTCAAGGAGCGGGCAGACATTGTTGATGTCGTCGGTGAGCACGTTGTTCTGAAAAAGAAAGGACGTGAATTCGTTGGCATCTGTCCTTTTCATGACGACAGCAAGCCGTCGATGACTGTTTCACCAGCGAAGCAGTTTTATTACTGTTTTTCATGTGGGGCTGGTGGAAATTCCATCAAGTTCTTGATGGAATTTCAGCGTCAGAGTTTTAGTGACGTTGTGCTGGAATTGGCGCGTCGTTATCAGCTCCCGGTCGAAACTGTTGATGGTCCGCAACAAGAACGTTTACGGCAGCAATTGTCCCGACGTGAGACATTGCAACGGATTATGGCGCTTGCTTCTGGCTGGTTTCGCTCTCAGTTACAGGGGTCAGCCGGTGTTGCCGCTCGTGCGTATCTGAAGGATCAACGCGGGTTGGATCCTGCCATTCTTGAGCACTTTCAGATGGGTTATGCGCCCGATCAATGGGACGGCTTGTTGAAGCATTTACAGCATGTGGAAGGGTTGTCAGCGAATATGCTTGAGGCCGCTGGGCTCGTTGTACCTCGAAAGGGAGGTCAAGGCTTTTACGACCGGTTTCGTCATCGGGTCATGGTGCCAATTCACGATCGCCAAGGGCGAGTGATCGGTTTTGGAGGGCGTAGCTTGGATGGTGCAGAACCCAAATATCTCAATTCTCCCGAAACGGAACTGTTTGAGAAGGGAAAACATTTATTTGGTCTGGATAAGGCCGCTAATGCCATCCGTAAAGACGACCGAGCCGTGGTTGTCGAGGGGTATTTCGATGTAATTGCCTTGCATGCTTCCGGAGTCACAAATGCTGTAGCTGCTTTGGGTACAGCGCTCAGTGCTCAGCAGATTACGCAGTTATGTCGTTGTTGCGATAGCAAACGGCTCGTTCTCAATTTTGATTCCGATGGTGCCGGTGTTCGTGCAGCGAATCGTGCCATCGGTGAAGTGGAGCAACAGGCCATGCAAGGTCAGCTGGAGCTGCGCGTTTTACATCTTCCCTCCGGCAAGGATCCCGATGAGTTCCTGAGGGATCACGGTCCAGGTGAATATCGAGCCCTTCTTGATCAGGCGCCTCTCTGGCTCGATTGGCAAATCGAGCAGGTGTTGGCCCCCCGTGATCTCAGTCGATCGGATCAATTTCAGCTTGCGGTGACCGAGTTGGTTGCTCTTCTGGGCAAGCTGCCGCAATCTGCCGTTCGTACCCATTACTTGCAGCGGGTTGCTGAACGTCTCAGCGGAGGACAAGCCCGGCTTGCTTTGCAGTTGGAGGAGGACCTCAGGCAGCAGGTGCAAGGTCAGCGCTGGCATGGTCGTTCCAGTCGCTATGAGCAACCTGGAGAAGCGAGCCAGCGCGAACGTTGTGAAGCAGATCTTCTGCGTTTGTATCTCCACTGTCCCCGCCATCGAGGGGCCATTCGTCAGGAACTTCGCTCTCGAGAATTGGAGGACTTTGCTTTACAACCTCATCGTTTGTTGTGGGCTGCGATTGCAGAGTTGGAGGAAACCAATCTTGGTAGCGGACAGTTGGAAGCGATCAATCGAGGGGATGATGCTGGTGATGCATTGATTGAGCTCGATCTACCACGTTTGCTGACGGATCAATTGTTGTTGGAAAACAGTGACTTGATCTCACGCTTGACACCTCTGCTCGAGCCTGGTGAGTTACAACAACTTGCATTATCTGAACCTCTCGTGCAATTGCGCGGCACCGCGGCATTGCTGGAGCGTCAAAAAAGTCTCAAACGCTGTCGTCATCTTTTGGAGGCCTGGAGTGGTCAGCGGTTGCAAACTCTCGAATCCTGCATTGCAGTGCTGATTGAACAGACACAAGATGCAGCCCTGCAAGATATCGACATGGAACAGCGGATTCAATCTCTATTCGATGATCTTAATCGTGATGCACTCCGTTATCAGGATCTCTATTACAGCGAACGGAAACACATTCAACATTTGGATCAGCAGCGCTGTAGCCATTGAATCTTTCGATTAATTGGTCGTTTTTGTTGGTTTCGTGCTCACGTCTCCTGGGTTTATTTTCAGGTAGAGAATCAATGTCTGATCGGGTTCGCTTGGCCTGTTGCACGATTGATCTTGTTCTGTTGCCATCCTTTGTTGTGTCTTTATCCTGCATGCGCTTCTGTTTAGTTCGGTGTTGCTAGGGATTGGTGTTGCTAGGGATTATGGGCCCTATCCAATCTTAAAACTAGGTTGTTCTATGCATCATTCGTAGTGTCAAGATCATTTGTCAGCGCTATGGG
>MDSW01179771.1_pt1 | contig 13089 bp, 12 predicted proteins | sample 811171 | NCBI WGS metagenome assembly MDSW01 (sample SAMN05326641, study PRJNA326480) | marine metagenome | isolation source: seawater | place: Atlantic Ocean: North West | collected 2012 | reverse complement strand
TAGTAAAGTACTGGTACATCATAAATTTTTAACCATGCATTTTTATAATAAATAGTTTTTTTATTTTTATCATGCTTAGCCTCTTTAGCTTCGACAACCCAAGGGGGACACTTTTCATTTTCTCTTTTTTTACAAGTAGTAAAAACTCCTTTGGAAACAGTTGTAATATTTTTATTTGAAGAGGCTTTATTACCTTTTAATCTTGGCTCATTATCTATATTGCCAAATGAATCTTTCTTAAAATTTACTTCTAGATCTTTACCATTAATTTCGTTTGTTTCAATATCAATCAGAACGTCAGAAAAAAAGTATTCATCTTCATTATTTGATTTCATAGTAACATTTTTTCCTCTAAGTAGCTTTTTTTCACTTTGATATCTAAAGTTTTCAGAAGTGTAAAAATTTTTTTCTGTATCTTCGAAAGTAGTAAAATTATCTGAAGAAAATTGTTTTTTATTTCTTAACCAAAGAACATTTTTAGAATTTATAGTATATGCATTTTCAATAATTATTTTTGTAATTCCTTCAGTAAAAATTTTTTCTTCTTTAGGTAAATAAGTTATTTTTTCAGCTTCTGTAAAAATATTATTATCTTTATCGTCAACTTTTACATTATTTTTTGCAATATACTTTGTTTTTTTTTTATTATATTCAAGTTCGTCCGCTTTAATAGAAATTTTATTTTGATTATTTACAGCTTCAGACTTTCCTTTAGCGGTAAAAATAAAATTAAATTTATCATATAATAATTTGTCTGCTTTAATTGTAACATTATTTAAAAGATCGAATCCGCTCGCATTACCATGTGCGGTAAGTATTTTAGTATTTTTATTATATTCAAAACTATCAGCAATTATTTCTGTAGATTTATCGATCACTGCTTTTCCACCCTTATTTGCTTTAATTATATTTCCATTTTCAAAAGTTTCTATTTCGGGAGTTTCAAAAAATATTTCATCTGCAAAAATTTTACTTCCAATAAATAAGGAATAAACAATAATCAATAATAGAAAAATTTTTTTATTTTTCATTTAATCTTACTAATCCAATTAAGCTAATTATAATTAAAATAATTAATGGCAACCATACTGACAAAATTATAGGTATTTTTCCAGTTTCTCCCAATAGTGCTGAAAAATAATTTACATAATATATAATTACAGATAGAGAGATTCCTAAAATAATGTTGAAAATTTTGCTTTTTTTGTATTTTGAATTAAACATAATTATTCCTGATAAAAGGGTCATTATTGCCAGATAAATAGGCACTGATAAGATTTTATTTTCATAAACTTTTATACCTACGGTGGAATATCCCAACTTATTGTAATCTTTCTTTAACTTATTTAATTGCATCAAAGACATTGATGATAAGTTAGAAAATAAATTATTTATTATTTCAATATCGAAATTGCTGTCAAAATTAAGTGAGTAAAATTGCTTTGTTGAATTTTTTTTGGTTATTGAAGCACTATTAATAACCCATTTTTTTGATTTAATATTAACTTCTTTACTCTCGATAACTTGTTGTAAATTAAAATTTTTATCAAATTGGGTTATTGATACATTTATTAATAAATCCTTATTTATTTTATCAGCATTAACGATGTTTATAGTGTTATTTACTTCATCTCTAATCCAAAGGCCATTCTCAGTTATAACAGCTAAATACTTGTCATCAGATGTAAATTGATTTTTTTTTAATAAATATTGGCTTTTTAATTTAGATGAAAAAGTATAAAAACCAAATATTAAAAGTATTCCTAATACAAATGAAAAAAAAACTATTATTTTTAGAATTTGACTATTTGTTATTCCAGTATATTTAAAAATAGATAATTCATTTTTATTAATTAATTTTATAAAAAACAATAAAGTCGAAATCAAAAAAATAAATGGCATTATGTCAAAAATAATTGAAGGAGTGTTTAGCAATGATAAAAATAGAGGATAATAACTTCCAACATTGTGATTTTTTAAAAAATTAATTTCTTCAAAAAGATTAACTATAATTATTAATGAAAAAAATATAACAAGCACTTCTGCTAAAGTTTTTAAGAATAGAGATAAAATATATTTTTTATAAGTATTTACAATCATTTAATCATTAATTTGGGTTTTCTAAGTTTTATTTTTAAATATAAATAAATAGTAATTAAAATCAAAATAGGTAAATAAAAAATATGTATATTTTGAGATATTTCAGAAGAGGAGTATTTTATCGATATTTCTGAAATAATTATTGTTACTACACCAATTACAAATAAACTAAATTTATATTTAAAATATTCATAATCATCTTTAGATTTCATTATAATTAAGCAAGCAATCAGAGATAAGGCAAGTAAATAAAAAGGAGAAATAAATCTTTTAAAAATTTCTTGAAATGTATCTTTTAAATTTTCATTAATACAATTATTAATTTTTTTATCTGATTTAAAAAAATTAGAAAAAAAATAATTATTTAGATTTTTTAATCTTATTATACAAACCAAAACATCAAAAGAACCAATTTCTTGAATTTTTGGATGCGTAGTTGTTTTGGTTGAAAATTTTGAAAGATTAAATTCGGTTTTTGAAAATTCAAAAGAATTAATACTTTCGTTATTGTTGTTAATTATTTTTCCATCATATAATAATAACGAACTTTTTGAATCATATTTCTTTATTTTTCCAGCTTTTGCAATTATTGTTTGATACTCATTAACATTAATCTTTTCTTTTAAAAAAATATTTTTTAAATCTCCATTCTGATTTTTTTCTTCAACAAAAATTGTTAAATTTTTTACTCCATCTATAAATTTTTTTTCTTGAATTAATGAAGAAAAAAGATCTACATTTGATGTTCTTATATATGATCTCGCTTTATCTAATGTAAAAGGAACTAAAAAAGTAGTAAAAAATAGTTGTAAAATTAGATAAAAAATTGAAAATTTTAATAATACATTAATAAATTCAATTTTTTTTATTCCTATAGTCCAAAAAATAATTAACTCATTATCATTCTCATATTTTAAAATTATGTAGAATAAACTAATAAAATAAATGAATGGAAGAATTTTACTGAATATTTTTGGAAGACTAAGTAAAGTGTATAGGAAATAAACTCTAAATCCATGGCCGTCCTCTGTGACTATATCTAGAAAATTGACTGCTTGGATGACCCAAACAATCAAGGAAAAGCTAATAGATACTAGCAAAAAAAATTGAAATACATCTTTTGCAAATTTTTTAAATATCAATTTTTTCATTGAAATTCTGGTTAATAGTAATTATATAAGTTCAACTACAAGTATATATTTTAAAATCAATGACTGTTCAAGTTCTGTATAAAAATAAGGCTAAATCAAGCAATTCAGGTGTAATTGCTTTGTTTACTGAAGATAAATTTCAAATAAAAAATACAAAAGTCTTTTTGTCTAATAGTCAAATTTTATATGTTGAAAAAATTTTAAAAAATAAAAAAAATATTAAAGAAAATATTATTTCATTAAATATTAATGAAAAAACCACTCTTATTCTAATATCTATAAAAAAAGATCTTAAAGGGCTTGATGTAGAAAATTTAGGTGCAGAATTTTATAATTTCATAAAAAAAAACTCATTTAATGATGTTTCTATAGTTACCTCTACCTTAAAAACTAAACCAGGAAAAGATTTCGTAGGTAGATTTATGCATGGACTTAAATTAAAGTCTTATGAGTTTAATATATATAAGACAAAAAAATCGAAAAATATAATAACTATAAGTTTAATTGGAAAACAAACTAGTTTATTTTTAAAAAATAAATTAAAATTTAAGGCGTTAGAAGAGGGAACTTTTTATACAAGAGATTTAGTTTCTGAACCTGGAAATATTTTGCACCCAGATGAGTATGCTAAAAGACTTCTCAAATTAAAAAAATATGGACTAAAGGTTAATGTTTATAATGAGAAAAAAATGAAAAAATTAGGCATGAATGCTTTATTAGGAGTTGGTCAAGGTAGTATAAGAGGATCTTATCTTGTAACTATAGAGTGGAAAGGTTCTAAATCTAAATCAAAACCTTTAGGTTTTGTTGGTAAAGGAGTTTGTTTTGACACTGGAGGCATATCCTTAAAACCTGCGAGATTTATGGAGGATATGACTTATGATATGGCAGGTTCAGCAGTCGTAGTAGGATTAATGAAAAACTTTGCAATAAGAAAAGCAAAAATAAATGCTGTTGGTGTTGTTGGTTTAGTTGAGAATATGCCAGGTGGAAATGCACAAAGACCCGGTGATATAGTAAAATCATATAGCGGTAAGACAATAGAAGTTTTAAATACTGATGCAGAAGGAAGATTAGTTTTAGCTGATGCTTTAACTTTTACTGAAAAAAAATTTAAACCTCAGCTAATGGTAGACTTAGCTACACTAACAGGCGCAATAATTGTTTGTTTAGGATCAGAATATGCAGGCTTGTTTTCAAACGATGACAAAATTTCAAAACAAATTTTTGATGCTGGAGAAAAAGTTGATGAAAAAGTATGGAGGCTACCTCTACATAAAAATTATGACAAACTAATGAATTCAAAAAATGCAGACATGCAAAATATAAATTATGTTGGTGGAGCAGGCTCTACAACTGCTGCACAATTTTTACAAAGATTTATAATTAATAAAACGCCATGGGCTCATCTTGATATAGCTGGAATGGCTTTCTCAAAATATGCTGGCGCGTTAAATTCCGGTGGTGCAACTGGTTATGGAGTAAGATTATTAAATCAATTTGTGGAGGATAATTATGAGTGATTTAGAAAAAACTTTGTCAATTATTAAGCCAGATGCTATTGAAAGAGGCTTAGAAAATAAAATTAAAGAAGAATTTATAAGTAATGGATTTAAAATAGCTAAGGAAAAAAAAATTCAATTAGCTAAAAGTGATGCAGAACTATTCTATAAAGTACATGAAACTAAACCTTTTTACTCGGATTTGTGTGATTATTTGTCCTCAGGACCTATTATCGTAATGATTCTTGAAAAAAATGATGCTGTTAAGGAAAACCGAAAGTTAATGGGAGCAACCGATCCTAAAAAAGCTGACGAAGGTACAATTAGAAAAAAATATGGAATTTCAATTGATAAAAATTCTGTTCATGGATCTGATAGTTCAGAAAATGCAAAAATAGAAATCAGCTTTTTTTTCAAAGATCATCAATAATTTTTTTTAAAGCTTGAGGATAGATAATATGTTCAAGTTTAAGAATTTTTTTTTTTAAAGTTATTTCATTTTCATATTTAGATATTTTAACTTTTTTTTGTATTATTATTTTTCCAGAATCTAATTTAGAGGTAACATAGTGTACAGTGCAGCCTGAATAATTTTCTTTATTTAATAAAACACGTTTATGTGTATTTAAACCTTTATACTTTGGTAACAAAGATGGATGAATATTTAATATTATTCCATCAAACTTTTGAATAAATTTCTTTGATAAAATTTTCATAAATCCAGCTAAACAAATTAATTTAATTTTTTTTTTGTTTAATATATTTAAAATTTTTTTTTCTGATAGCTTTTGATTTCTAAAATTTATTACTCTATTTTCTATCTTTTTTTGATAAGAATAAAGTAATCCTTTTGCATTTTTATTATTAGAAATTACTAGATCTATAATAATTGGAGAATTTTTAGTTTTTGAAAATTTTATTAAATTTCTTAAATTCGAACCATTTCCAGAGATAAAAACTGCAGTTTTATTTTTATCGAGACCAATTAATTTTTTCATCTAATTTAATTTTTTGCTCTCCTTTAATTATTTTTCCTACAACGTAAGGTTTAAAATTTTTATCAAAAAATTTATTTATTTTTTTCAGGTTTTGTTTTTTTATTATAATACAGAAACCCATCCCACAATTAAATGTTTTTAACATCTCTTTATCAGATATTTTATTTTTTTTAATCCAATCAAATATTTTGGTTGTTTTAATTTTTCCTAGATTAATATTTGCGGTCAATCCATCAGGCATTATTCTTTTAATATTATCTGATATACCTCCGCCAGTAATATTGGCACAGCCATTTATTAAATTGTGTTTTATTAATTTTAAAACCTCATTTACATAAATTTTTGTTGGTCTAATTAATTCTTTTTTTAAGAAGTTATTTTTTTTAATATTAATTTTTTTTTTCTTTAAAATATATCTTACCAAGGAATAACCATTAGAATGAATACCATTTGATGGGACTGCTAAAATTAAGTTATTTTCTTTTATTTTATTTGTTAAAATTTTTTTTTGATCCACTATACCTACAGAAAATCCTGCTATATCAAATTTTCCTTTTTCGTATGTATCTGGCATTTCTGCTGTCTCTCCTCCAACTAAATCACATCCTGCAATTTTACATCCTTTTATAATTCCTTTAATAATTGCTTTTAGTTTTTTTAAATCAATTTTGTTTATGGATATATAATCTAAAAATAAAAGTGGTTTAGCACCTTGAACAATTAAATCATTCACACACATTGCTACTAAATCAATGCCAATTGTATCGTATTTATTAAGGATATTTGCTATCTCAATTTTAGTACCAACTCCATCAGTACAAGCAACTATTTTAGGTCTTTTTATATTTTTTGGAATACTTGAAATTGAGCCAAAACCACCAATATTTTTAAATTCTCTATTTTCTTTATTATTTTTCGAAATATTGGATATATATCTTACAAATTTGTCTGCAGCTGCAATATTAACGCCACTTTTTTCATATGTAAATTTACCTTTTTTCATTATTATTTAAATTAATTATGATTTTTAAATATATATCTAAAACCATTTTTACTTTTTTTGTATCATTAATTATAATTTTTATATTTCTTAACACGTCATTGACATCTAAATCAAATGCTAGTTCATTTAAAATAAACGAAATAGAAATTTTTGAAGATTTTAATTTAGATTTTAATAAAAAAAAAGTATTTGATAAAGCTTTTGAAGCAGCTTTTTTACAATTAATTTCAACAATTATTGTATCTAAAGATAAAAAAAAAATAAGAAAAACAAATTTATCAACAATTAAAAGTTTAATTGATTCTTTCAATGTAAGTGATGAAAAATTTTTAGAAAGCAAATATTACGCAAAATTTAATGTAAATTTTAATAAAAAAAATACTTACAAATATTTTGAATCAAAAAATATATTTCCATCAATTCCAAAAAAAATAGATTTAATGATTTTGCCGATGATAATTGATAATCATAAAAACGAAATAGTATATTTTGAAAAAAATTTAGTTTACAATAATTGGAAAAAAAATACTAAAGATTATCATTTACTTAACTACATTCTTCCAAGTAATGAAATTGAGGATTTACAAATTTTTGAAAAAAATATCGAATTGTTAGAAGACTACGATTTTGAAAAGATTGTAAAAAAGTATGATCTAGAAAATTATATAATATTAATTATTTATAAAAATAAAGATAATATAAATATTTTGTCGAAACTATATTTGAACAAAAATTATAAAATTTTTAATATTAATAATAAAAAAATTGATTTGAATAATTTAAATTCTGTAGATGAGTTAATTATTAGTTTAAAAAATTTATATGAAGATGAATGGAAAAAACTAAATTTGATAAATACATCAATTCAGTTACCATTGACTGTATCACTTTCATCGAAAAATTATAATCAAGTTAAAATATTTGAAAATACATTAAGAAGTTTAGATTTAGTGTCAAATTTTATTGTTTTATCTTTTAATAATAAAAATATTTCATATAAAATAATTTATAATGGATCTCCTGATAAGTTTTTTAATGATTTAAAGTCACAAGGTTTAGATATTGAAAGGGACAACCAAATCTGGACAATAAAATGAATGATTTAAATCAGTTGTTATTAAAATTTGATCTGAAACAGAATTATAAAAATGACGATTTTTATGTAAACAAAAGTAATTTTTTTGCTTACAGTTTAATAGAAAAATGGCCAAAATGGGAAAAAAATATTTTAAATATTCATGGAGAAAAATATAGTGGAAAAACCCATTTATCAAATATTTTTCAAAAAAAATATAAAGCTTATAAAATTAAAGCAAAAGATTTTAATAATGAAGTATTGAGAGAGTTTAAAATTTTTGAAAATTTAATTTTAGACGATTTTGATGAAAATATAGATGAAAAATTAATGTATACATTGTTTAATGTTGCTGATCAGGATAATAAATATATTTTGATTAATTCGTTAATTCCAATTAATGAACTTAAATTTAAACTTACAGATTTTATATCAAGGGCAAAAAATTGCATTTTTGCTAAAATTGACAAACCAGATGATGAATTGATGTTTGCCATTCTATTAAAAAATTTTTCTGATAGACAAATTAAAATCGAAAAAAAACTTATTGATTTTATCATTAAACATATTGATAGATCATATGGAAAAATATATGAATTTGTATATAAACTTGATGAAATCAGTTTAAAAAAAAAAAAATCTATTGATTTTAAAATTATAAAAGAAGCATTAAAGGTTTAAATTGCACAAATATAGAACACATAATTGTAACGAATTAAATTTAAAAAATAACAAAGAAAAGATTATCTTATCTGGATGGATAAATAAAAAACGTGACCATGGGAATTTGTTATTTATAGACTTAAGAGACAATTATGGTCTAACGCAGTGTGTTGTAGATAAAAATAAAAAATTTTTTAGTAAATTAGAAAAACTTCAATTAGAAACAGTTATTAAAATTGAAGGGATTGTTGTAGAGCGATCAAAAGATACAATTAATTCAGAATTAAAAACAGGTCAAATTGAAGTTAAGATTGAATCTTTTGAAATTCTTGGAGAGTGTAAAGAATTGCCTATGCCAATTTTTACTGATCAAGAATATTCAGAAGAACTAAGATTGAAATATAGATTTTTAGATTTAAGAAGAAAAAAAATTCATGAAAATATTATTTTAAGATCAAAAGTAATTGAGTTTATTAGAACAGAAATGACAAAGTACGGATTTTTAGAATTTCAAACGCCTATACTTACATCTTCAAGTCCTGAAGGTGCAAGAGATTTTTTAGTTCCAAGTAGATTAAACCCAGGAAAATTTTATGCATTACCTCAAGCCCCTCAACAATTTAAACAATTAATTATGGTTGCTGGTTTTGATAAATATTTTCAAATTGCACCTTGTTTTAGAGACGAGGATGCCCGAGCAGACAGAAGCCCAGGTGAATTTTACCAGTTAGATTTAGAAATGTCTTTTGTTGAACAAGAAGATGTTTTTGAAGTAGTAGAAAAATTATTTGTTAATATTTTTAAAAAATTTTCAAAGAAAAAATTAAAATACGAAAAATTTCCTCAAATTAAATATGAAGATGCAATGTTGTATTATGGTACTGATAAGCCAGATTTGAGAAATCCCTTAATAATTTCAGACCTTACAAATATTTTTAAAAGAGATGATGTAAAATTTGAAATTTTCAAAAAACTTGTAAATTCAGGATCCTTAGTAAGAGCAATACTCACAAAAAACACAAAAGATAAACCAAGAAGTTTTTTTGATGGAATTGATAAGTGGGCTAAAGAGCAAGGAGCTTCTGGCCTTGCTTATTTTACTTTTGAAAAAAATAATAACATTTCAGCAAAGGGTCCAGTAGGAAAATTATTTTCTGAGGAATCTCTTAAAGAAATTATGAAAATTACAAAAGCAGAGATTGGAGATAGTATATTTTTTTCATGTGGAAAAATTAATGATTTAGAAAATATAATATCTTTAGCAAGAGACAAGATTGGAAAAGAACTAGGAGTTATAAATGAAGATGAGTTTGCCTTTTGTTGGATAGTTGATTACCCAATGTTTGAAGAAGATAAATCAACAAATAAAATAAAATTTAGCCATAATCCATTTTCAATGCCACAAGGTGATATAAATAAAATTGATTATAGTAATCCATTAAATATAAAAGCTTATCAATATGATATTGTATGTAATGGAGTAGAACTATCTTCTGGTGCAATTAGAAACCACATACCGGAACTTATGTATAAGTTATTTTCAATTGCAGGATATGAAAAAAATGAAGTCGATCAAAAGTTTTCTGGTATGATAAATGCATTAAGTTATGGAGCGCCACCACATGGAGGTATAGCTCCAGGTATTGATAGAATTGTTATGCTGCTTGCTAATGAAAAAAATATTAGAGAAGTAACTATGTTTCCAATGAATCAAAATGCTGAAGATTTAATGATGAATGCGCCTTCAGAAGTAAGTTCCAATCAATTGAAAGAGTTAAATTTGACTTTTAACAAAAAAAAGTAGAATTATTTTTTTCCTTTAAGATTAATTTTTATATCTGATAAATCAACTAGATTTTTTTTATAATCACTTCTAACAAATCCTTTACTAGTAATATCCTTTACTATTTTTAAAAATTTATTTTGATCATCAAGATTCTCTTCCTCTTTATTTAGATCTTTACTTCCTATGGAAGGTGTATGTGCTAGATCTTCTCTATTTAAATAAGATATGGCTAGTTCTCTAAATATATAATCTAAAATAGAGGATGCACTTAATATACGATCATTACCATTTACTTTTCCAGATGGTTCAAACTTTGTATCAACATAAGCATTTACGTACTCGTCCAATGGGACCCCATATTGCAGACCTAAAGATATCGCTATAGCAAAATTGTTCATCAATGCTTTTACTAACTCTCCTTCTTTACTTGTATCAATAAATATTTCTCCTATCTTTCCATCTTCATACTCTCCTGTATGTAAATAAACTTTGTGGTTTCCAATAGAAGCTTTTTGAATATATCCTTTTCTTCTATCAGGCATACTTAACCTCTTTCCAACACTTTCATTAAGTTTTTTAATAAATTTTTGATTATTATCGTTTGCTATAATTTTTGGTTTAAGCAATTCATTTTTTAAATTACCATTTTTTTTTGAATCGTTACTTATTTGATTTACTGTTTTATTTAAATTTTTAGTCTTTCTATTATCTAGTTTAACATCCAGTATTTCAAATTTTCCGTCATCTCTCTTTTCTAGATTCGTCAGCTCTTTTTCATCAATATTTTCGAGATAATGAGTTACCTTAAAACTGCATGTATAGTAAGTTTCTACTAGATATTTTGCCATTATGAATCCTTTAATAAAATTTTTGAGTCTTCTGATAATTAATTTATATACATTTAGAAATTTTAGTCTAATTTAATTTTTACAATTTTAAATTGTAAAAAAAAAAAGAAAAAAAATGTTGACATTTATAAAACAAATATTCATCTGGTGGAATCAACAAACGCTTGGAACAAGAATCCAAACTATTTTATATGGAAAGTTAGTTGGAATAGACTCGTATGGAAATAAATATTATGAGAACAAAAAAGGTAAAAGATGGGTTATTTATAAAGACGAAATTGATGCCACTAAAATTTCATATGAGTGGTATTCTTGGATGCATCATACAAAAAATAAGATAGAAAATTTACATGAATTAAAAAAATACCACTGGCAAAAAGATCATTTATCAAACATGACTGGAACCAGCAATTCTTATCATCCAAATAAAAACAGTAATGAATTCAAAAAAAAATATAAAACTTGGAAAAAATAAATTTTATTTAACTATTTTGTTTATTTGTTTTTTTTTATTTAGCTTTTATACTCATGTAAAATCAAAAATCATTGAAAGTGAAAAATTTGTAGAAATAAAAATATTAGATAAAGTTAGCTCAAAAAACAGTAAATTAGAGCTGGAGATAGGAAAAGCAAAAAAATTTAAAAACTTAATTATTAAAGCATTAAAATGTAAAAATTCGGAATTTGATGATAATCCAGAAATAACAGCTTATTTACAGGTGAAAGATTTAAGTAACAAAAGCAATGATGAGGTATTTGTTTTTAATGGTTGGACCTTTTCTTCAAGCCCTTCAATTAAACCATTTGATCACCCTATTTATGATATTTGGTTAACAAAATGCTTTTAATATTAAATAATTTTTTCATTATCTAGCCAACTAACATTAAAATCAGATTCTACAAATTTTTTATGTGACAAAAGTCTTTTGTGCAATTCTATCGTTGTAGTTATTCCTTCAATTACAAATTCATCTAATGATCGAGCCATTCTTTGAATTGCTTCAGTTCTATTTCTACCATGGCAAATAAGTTTACAGACCATACTGTCGTAATACGGTGTAACTTTATATCCTTGATAAATTGAACCATCAACTCTTGTTCTAAAGCCAGAAGGTTGATGGCAAAAGCTTATGGTTCCTGGAGAAGGTTGAAAATTTTTGCTAGGGTCTTCAGCATTAATCCTACACTCTATAGCATGACCTCTTGGCTTTATATCTTCTTGAGTTAAAGCTGTATTTCCTGAATGGGCAATAAATATCTGCTCTTTTATAATATCTATTCCTGTTACAACTTCAGTTACAGGATGTTCAACTTGTACTCTTGTATTCATCTCTAAAAAAAAGAATTTTCCATCTTCATAAATAAACTCTACAGTTCCAGCCCCTTCATACCCAATTTTACTTACCATATTAACTGTTTTTTCAAATAGGTCTTTTCTTATTTTGTCTGTCAAAACTGGACTTGGTGTTTCTTCAATAAGTTTTTGATGTCTTCTTTGAACAGAACAATCTCTTTCATGCAAATGAATAGTTCTATTTTTTCCAGATAACACCTGTACTTCTATATGTCTTGGATTTTGAAAAAATTTTTCTATATAAACTTCGTCGTTACCAAAGTATTTCATCGCTTCAGTTTTTGCAGATGAAAAAGATAAATCAAAGTTTTTTTCATCATGAACTATCTTCATTCCTTTTCCACCACCGCCACCAGCAGCTTTTATTAGAATTGGGAAGCCTATTTTTTTGGATAATTCTTTTCCTTCTTTTAAATCTGAAACTCCACCTTCTGAACCTTCTATAACTGGCAAACCATAATTTTTTGCAATTTTTTTTGCCTCAATTTTATCACCCATCATTTTAATTAATTTTGAAGATGGTCCAATAAATTTTATATTATTTTCTTCAAGAATTTTTGCAAAATTCGCATTTTCAGATAAAAAACCATAACCAGGATGAACAGCTTC
>MDSW01113708.1_pt1 | contig 13090 bp, 6 predicted proteins | sample 811171 | NCBI WGS metagenome assembly MDSW01 (sample SAMN05326641, study PRJNA326480) | marine metagenome | isolation source: seawater | place: Atlantic Ocean: North West | collected 2012 | reverse complement strand
TTGCATTCGTCTCTCTCCGCCCAACCCACGCTTTCAATCCCCGTCCTCGGCGCCTTTCAACTCCAACTGACGCCTTTCAACTCCACCCCGACGTTCGCTCGTATGGAACGACCCTCAGAACCCGTGGGAGCGCGCCATCGTGTACGCGCAGATGGCGGCGCTGAGGCCGGAGTTGAGCGACCGCGAGGAGCTGCTCGAGCGCGCGGGCGCGTGCCTTCTCGAGGCTGAGGCGGCGGAGCGGTCGCTGATGGCGGCGGCGATGCAGAAGAGACGCGCTCCAGGCGCGGAGGAGACGGAGGCGGCGACGAGAAAAAGGGTCGTCGTTCCCGACGCGCCCGCGTTTTTGTCGCGCGCGCGCACGGAGGTGACGATCGCGCCGCCGAGTTTATCGAACCTGAAGCACGCGATCCCGGGTCAGCCCGCGCCCGTGGCGGTGACGTTCGCGGTGCTCGCGAAGGAATACGGCGGCGGGCTCGAGCCCGGCGAGGATTGCGTCGACTACCCGAACGCCGGCGTGGAGTTCCCCGTCTCGGACACGACGCGCGTCACGATCGGCGGCTTGACCCCGAACGAGTCGTACAACTTCGCGGTCGTCGCGTACGACGCCAACGGCGAGGTGATCCACAACCAAGGCCGCGGCACGGACGCGATCGTGACGTGCCACCCGCTGCCCTCGACGCCGTTGTGGTCGATGCTCGCCGTCGCCGCGAGCCGTTTGGGCTGCGGCGTCGCCGCGAAGCGCGCGTCGGGCGTCGTCCACGCGCGGTTCGTGTCCACCGCGCAGCCGCGCGAGCTGTGCGAGGCGCACCCGATGTCGTCGCAGCGGCTGAGACGCGACGCGGTCGCGGACGCGAGTTTCCCGACGATGCGCGCGGCGGCGCGCGCGCTTCTCGTCGCCGCCGAGTCGGCGACGGCGTCGCGGAGACCGGAGCGCGGCGTCGGGGACCCGCCGCCGCTCGCGAGCGTCCCGGAGATTCACGACCACGTCCGCGCGCTCGTCAACGCGAAGACGATTCTCCTCGCGATGGAGCTCGCGAGCTACCACGACGACGCGCCGCTGCTTCAAGAGGGCGCGTTGCGCGCGGGGAACTGCCTGGCGCCGCTGCTTACGCACTCGCGTCGGAGCAAGACGCTGACGACGGCGCTGTCGCAGTGCCTGACGACGCTGCGGCTGTCCGGCGCCGCGCGCGCGCCCGCGGTGGCGTCGCTCGCGGCGTCGCTGTCGTTCCAGCTCGCGTCGATCGCGCGCGCGTGCGGCGAGGACGGCGTGTTAGAAGCCGTCGCCGGGCTGGACCATCCGTCGTTTCGCGTCGACGAAGACGGCGGGAAGAAGAAGAACAAAAACGCCGCCACTTTTGGGGCGGCGGGGAGAAGTTCGAAGGACGGCGACGGCGACGGCGACGCGGCGGCCGCGGACGGCGGCGGCGACGACGACGACGCGGAGAAGGAAAACGCGCAGCCGACCGCGCCGGAGCTGTCGCCGCTGACGGACTACTTCCTCGGGCTCCCGGAGTGGCCGAGGCTGAAGAGCGCCGTCGTCGCCGCCAAGGCGGAGTCCTCCCCCGCGCTCGCGAAGATCGCCACGGAGGGCGCGAAGGCGGCGTACGACGCGTTCGTCGCGGGTGATTCCGCCGGCGAGGAGTTGAACGCGCCGGAGTACCTCCGGACGTTTTCGAGAATCGCGGACGCCGCGGCGGCGCAGGGCGCGGCGTCGAATCTTCTCGCCGAGTGGACCGAGACGACGCTCGCGCGGTACAAAGCCGCCGTCGCCGTCGCCGTGACGGCGCATCCGGCGAGCGTCGCGGGCGACGAGGTCAAGTTGACGGAGCTCCCGGAAGAGGAGGAAGCGCGCGTCGCGGCGCTCGAGGCGAAGAGAGACGAAACCGCGGCGGCGGAGGAGGAGGCGGCGGTCGCGGTAGGCGCCGCGGAGGAAGCCGCGGCCGCCGCGGAGGCGAAAGCGGCGGCGGAGGACGCCGCGGACGATGACGAGGCGAAGGCCGTCGACGAGGCGAAGGCTGCGGTCGAAGCGGCGAAGACCGCGGCCGAGGACGCGAAGGTCGCCGCGGAGGCTGCGGCGGCGGAGGCGGAGGGCGCGAGGGAAAAGGCGCTGGAGGAGGCGAGCGGAAGAGAGAAAGCCGCGCGGACGCTCACGCGACGGCTGCCTCCGATCTTCGCGCGACGGAAAGCCTTGATCCCCGCGCGCGAGTCGTTGTCCGCGGGGACCAGGTGGCACGCCGCGGTGCGGACGACCGCGGGGCTGGTCGAGCACGAGGCTGCGGAGAAGCGAGGCCTCCCGGAGCCGGAGCCGGAGCAGGAGCCGGCGGAGGGCGAAGGCGACGGCGACGGCGACGGCGACGGCGGCGAGGAAGCCGCCGCCGCGGACCCGCCGAAACCGCCCACCCCGCCGGTCGCGCTCGCGGCGATGACGTCGTTCGCGCGCGCGTGCGAGCTCGCGTCCAGAGTCGGCCACCATGACCGGCTCATGAACGCGATTCGGTCGCTCCTGAACCTGACTCGGTCTCGCGTCGTCGGCGCCGAGGCGGACGTCAACTTTTACGCCGGCGGCGGCGCTCGGCTGTTACACGTCGCCGCGTCGCGTCTTCTCGAGCACGTCGCGCTTCTGAAATCCAACGCGCGAGACGAAGCGCCGCTAGTGAAGATCGACGGCGGCGCGGGCGAGTCCCCGCTCGACGGACCCGCGGCGGCGGCGCGGGAAGAAGAAGATCGCCGGCGGATCGCGAGCGAGCCCGAGGAGCTCCGCGCCAAACCAGCCCCGTGGTTTCAAAACCGCCCGTTGATCGCGCCCGATCTCGTTCAACGGTTCGTCGTCGAAGCCGCGCGCGCGTGCGCCGCCGTCGGGCACCACCACCGCGCGTCGAAGCTGCTCGTGGAGGTGGTGGACGTCTTGGGGACGGACGACGCCGCGCGCGCGTGCCTCCCCGCGGCGATATCATCGTCGCGAGAGGCGGGCGAAGACGCGGCGGCGGACGCGGAGGAGATCCGGCTCGCCGCGGCGAAGGGCGAGTTAAAGCCGCCGATGCGAGCGTTACTGAAAGCTCGCGCGCACTCGAGGGTGTTCGTTCCCGAAAGATGGCTGGAAACGCGCGAGCTGCAGCCGCCGCCGGGGATGCGATCGACCAAGACGCTCGGGCGGACGCTCGGTACGAACGGCGAGACGATTTCGCGCTTCCGCACGGCGGGCGACGTCCCGCCGCCGAGGCACGGCACGCGGTCCGCGCAGTTCTTCACGACCGTGCACGACGACGTGGACGTCATCATCACCACGACGCCGCTTCAGAGGTTCTTGAAGTCCGTCGGCGCCGCGTACGGCGACGCCGCGGCGACCGCCAAGACGCACAACGACCGCGAGACGTTGTGCCAATCGTTGCTGGAACTCGGGGACGTGCGCGCGCGCGAGGGCGACGTCGCGGGCGCGGTCCAGGACTGGAGCGACTGCCTCGACGAGCTCACGGGGTGTTACAAAACGATCGAGACCGCCGGGTGCGCGTCGCTTCCACCGGACGCGGAGTCGCGGCTCCGCGCGTTTGGTCTCTGGGGGTGCGCGCGAGGCGCGTGCGCCGCCGCTAAGCTGGCGAAGTGGGGCGCGACGCGGTTGGACGCGGGGAAACGCCTCGAGTCCGCGCGTTTAGCGTCCGCGCTGTTCGCCGCGCCGTTCTGCTCCACGATCGCGCACTCGCAGCGCGCGCTCGACTTGATCTCGCTGCGGTACGACTCGTTCCCGGAGCTGTGGATCGGCGTGGAAGTCAACGCCGCCGACATGTATCGGTTCGACGCGAAAACCGTGTGCGACCTCGCGCTCGCGTCCGCGGAGATCGTGCTGCAGTCTGGGCGCGCGCTGGAGGCGATCCCGGCGGCGTGTCTCGCCGAGCACCTCGCGTCGTTCGCGCTGTTTGATGTTCACAAAACGGTCAAGGCGCGGACGTTACAGGCGACCGCGCTCGCGGACGTCGGGCAACACGCCGCGGCGGCGGATCGACTCGCGTCGCTCCTCGCCGGCGCCGCGTTGCCCTCCGTCGCGGGCGGGCCGCGCGGGCGCGTGATCGTCGACGCCGCGGGCGCCGCGATCGCGCGACTGGAGTCGATCCCGGTGAACCCGAAATTCGACCCGTCGAAACCGCTCGGCGCGGGGGTGAACCAGCCGATCGTGAGGTGCCTGCGCGAGGTTGAAATGCGAGCCGAGGTGGCGGCGCTCTACGGCGCCGATCTCGTCGCGGAGGTGGAACTTTCGAGGGCGAACTGGTTGTCCTCGCTCGCGGTTCCCGCCGCGGAGTGGCGAAGCGGCGGCGCCGTGGACCCCGCGCCGAAGAAGAGATCATCGAAACCAGGGGACGCCGCGGACGCGCCGCCGCCGGAGGAGGAGGGCGAAGACGCCGCGGGCGCCCCCGCGGAGCCGGACGACCCAGGTGCGTTCTATACACTGGTCCCCATACGACCCCGTTGGCGTGGTGGACGCCGATCCTTAAGGACTTTTCCCGGCGCATCTCTCCGCCCACCCCTCGGTTTCAATCCCCGCCCGCGGCGCCTTTCAACGCCAACTGACGCCTTTCAACTCCACCCCGCCATCGCGACCCAGACGCGCGCGACGGGTTTTTACGCGCCGCGGAGGAAGTCTTGCGCCGGGTCGTCTCCTCCACGGAGGCTGACATCGCGACGACGGCGACCGCCGCGCAGGCGACGATCGACGCCGCGCGCGAGAAACGCGCGGCCGCGAGAGCCGCGCGCGAGGAGAAGGGCGCCGCCGCGAGAGCGCGAAGGGAAACCGCGGAGAAGCGCGCGGAGGAGAAGCGCGCCAAGGAGGCGCGCGCGGCGGAGGCGGCGCGGATGCGGGCTGGCGCGGAGCCGCCGCGCGATCCGAACGATAGGTTCGAGCCCCCGCCCGTGGTCTTGCCCGGCGCGAAGGAGGACGACGACGACGCGGAGGCGGAGGAGGGCGGCGAGGAAGCCGCCGCGGAAGAGGGCGGCGAGGCGAAAGCGGAGGGCGACGACGCCGACGCGGACGCCGCCGAGGACGGATCGACGTCGAAATCGAACGACGAAGACGACGCCGACGCCGCCGACGAAGACGACGCGGACGCGGACGCCGACGACGCCGTCGACGACGCCGACGACGAGGACGTCGTCGGCGAGGACAAGCACCCGTGGGTCCTCGCGTCACCCGCGCAGCTCTCCGCGCTCGCGCGCGCGTCCGACGCGCTCTCCGTCGTTCTGCGCGCGATGGACAGGTCCAAAGACGCGTTCGAGGTGGTCGTCCGATGCGCGCGATCGCTCGAGTCCTTCGGCGACGGCGCGCCGCGCGGCTTCGTCGCCGGCGGCGCGACGGCGCGCAAGGCGCGCGACGCGCTCGCGCGCGCGGGCCACTCCCTGTGGCTCCGCTGCAGAGCGCGCGCGTGCGAGTGCTTGCTCGACCTGAGCCGACACGAGACGGCGAGAGCGCACGCGGACGCCGCGCGCGCCGCGGCGGACCGGCTCGGCGACCGCGAGCGATCGCGCGTTTTTATCTTTATCGCGACGAAGGCGCGCGCGGCGCTCGGCGACGTCGCCGCCGCCGCGGAGGCGTACGACGAACTCCTCGCGGAGATGACGACGCCGCAGTCGCCGGACGAGCGCGCGCACGCGCCCCCCACGGGCGCGTTCTTCGCGCGCGTCGCGGGCACCGCCGCGGAGCTTGCGTTGCGTCGCGGCGACGCGGTCGAGGCGGAGCGAAAAGTCGCCGCCGCGGTTGACGTCGTCCGCGCCGACGCGAAGGACGCCGGCGTGTTCGACACCGTCCTCGCGCACCCCGCCGAGCTGATGAACGTCCACATCCCGTGCGTGAACGTCCTCGCGCGGCTGCTGTGCGCGCTCGGGCACTGCGCGCTCGCGCGCCGCGGCGGCGGCGAGGACGGCGAGAGCGAAGGCGCGCTCGTCGGACGCGCGAAAATCGCGTTGGAGGAGGCGGCGGACTTGTGCGGCCGCGTCACCGTGCGCACGCACGCGGGGCTGCACGCGAAGATCGCGCTGCTCCGCGCGCACGCGCACCGACGCGCGATGTACAAGAGGGGCGCGGCGAGTGGCGCGCCGGTCGTGGACGACGCGGAGCGAGACGCCGCGAGGGAGGCGTGCGCGCGCGGCATTCGATGGGCCGCCGGCGAGGACGCGCCGCACGATCGCGCGACCATTCGCGCGTTGTTGCTCGAGCTCGCCGCGTGCGACGTCCCGGAGGCGATGCGCGAGGCTGCGGACGCGAGAGCGAAAGAGGAGGAGGAGGAGGAGGGGGAGGGGGAGGGGGAGACCGCCGCGCGCTCTCCCCTCGCGGCCGACGGCGCGCTCGCCGCCGTCGCCGCGTGCCTCAGAGACGCGTGCTTCGCGTCTCGCGCGCGCGACGTCTTGCTCTCCGCGCGCGCGACGTTACGCGACGACCTCGACGCCGTGGAGTGGCCGGCGTGGGTGGCCGCGTTCGTGGACGACGAGGAGGCCGCGCGCGACGCCGAGCGCGGGAGCGAGAAGCTCGAAAACGCGGACCTGTCCGTCGCGCGGCGGGCGCTCGCGGCGTACGCGTCGCGCGCGGGCGTCTCGGATCTCGCGTCGGGGCACTTTGACGGCGGCGGCGACGACGCGCACCGGCGAGCGACGGCGTTGCACCGCGCGCTGTTGGCGGGGTCGGCGGCGTACAAGAAGGCGTGCTGCTTCGAAAAACCGCCGATTCCGAAGCGTTTATTAATGCGGGAAGACAAGAAGAGCGGCGCGGACGGGGAGGAGGGCGAGGACGCGGCGGCGGCGGAGGAGGAGGAGGAGGCGGAGGGCGTCGTCACGGTCAACACGCGCGGGGCGATTTTCGCGCAGTGGCACCGCGCGCCCGCGGGGGGAGGGCTACGCGGCGAGAAGCACGACGACGTGAACGAGGACGACGAGAACGACGAGAACGCGCCGCCGGCGCCGATCGGCGGGAAGAAGAAGAAGAAGGAGAAGGATCTCATCGTATTGATGTACGTCATCACGCCGCCTATTCCGCCGCCGCCGGCGGAGGCGGAGGGAGAGGGCGCGCCGGCTGACGCGGACGAGGAGACGACCCGAGGAGACGACCCGCCGCCGCCGAAGCGGCGCGGCCCGCTCGCCGGGGAGCTCGTCTTCGACGCGGCCGCCGTGCGCGCGATGCGACGGGTCGTGCAGACGACGCGCCGCGCGGTCGAACACCGCGCGGCGAACCCGCTCCCCGCGCCGGATGAGGAGGAGGAGGAGGAGGAGGAGGTTCCAGCGGAGGGCGAGGAGGCGGACCCGGACGCGGACGCGCCGCCGAAATCGAATCCCCCTCGACCGCCCCCTCCGCGGGATATCCTCAGAGATGACGCGAACGAGGCGCTGGATGACCTCGCCGCGCTGCTCCAAGGTCCGACGCCTGTAGAGCCCGGCGCGGAGAAGGCGACGCCGGCGCCGAGGGACGACAGGTGGGGAGGGATCGCGTTGGACCCGGGGTTTTACGCGCGCGCCGACGCGTTGCTGGACGTGGAGAGAGGGTTCGTCGGCGCGGACGACGCGCTCGCTGGGTTCGTGTACGACGCGCTCGCGAAGCGGTAGTAGAAGTGAGGTATATTATCATGTCATCGAATGAAAGTGGTAGGCACGCGGTCGTCGCGGGTCGCGTCGAAAACGCGTCGGAAGCGCGTCGTTCCCGCGGGTCACCTCAAACCGTTTCGTTTTACTTCTCGGACGTTACGACGCAATCACCCATCACATCGCGACGCGCGCGCGACGATGATGGCGACGACGACGTCGTCGCACGGCGCGAAACCGCCCCTCGCGCCGCGCCTCCCACCGCCGCCGTCATCCTCCCCGCTCGCGGTCGTCGTCGGCGTCTTCGCGATCGCGGCGACGACCGCGTGCCTGTACGTCCAGGTGTTTCTCGGGGCCCCCGAGACGATCGCCGGGCGATCGCTGGGCGCGGGGAACGCGTCGTCGACGTCGTCGCGTTTCGGCGGCTCGGACGCGTCCTCGCCGGCGCCCGGGAAGATCCCGACCGGGCTCGGCCTCCCCGTGATCGTGCTCGGCCTGCCCAAGACGGGGACGACGAGTTTGGGCGAGTACTTCGACTGCGCGGGACTCAAGTCGTCGCACTACGAGTGTCCCGACGCGAGGCACGACGGGAACGCCGACGCGTGGTGCGGCGTGTGCGTCAAGAATAACGTCGACGCGCGCGCTCCGCCGATGCGAGGCTGCGGCGAGTACGACGTGTGGGCGCAGCTGGACTTCACCGGGCGCCCGAACGCGGGGTCCGCGCCGGGCTTGAGCCCGGGCGACGTGTGCTTCTTCCCGCAAATCAGCGCGCTGTCGGAGATCTCGAATCAGGCGCGTTCTATCTCACACTGGTCCCCATACGACCGCGTCGGCGTGGTGAACGCCGTTCCTTTATTAAGGACATTTCCCGGCGTGCGTTTCTCTCCGCCCGCCCGTCGCTTTCAATCCCGACACACCGCGATGCCTTTCAACTCCGCTTCTGACGCCTTTCAACTCCGCCCCGACATTCATTCGCTCGCGCGGAACGACCCTCAGTTCCCGGACGCGACTTTCGTGTTGAACCGCAGGCGAGACGTGGACAGCTGGATCAGGTCCGTGGACGGGTGGTACGACCTCCGCGCGAGACTGCGCGACTGCGACGTCCCGGGGCTGCCGCGGGGCGCGGGCGCGGAAGGCCCGGAGGGAGACGACGCGTTGCGCGCCTTCGTCGAGGAGCACTTTCGACGCGTGCGCGCCTTCGCCTCCGCGAAGCCGAGGCACGCGCTCGTCGAGGTCGTCATCGACGACGAGGACGCGGGGAGCGCGTTGAAGGACGCGTTCGGTTTCGAGAAGGCGTGCTGGGGGCGGGCGAACGCGAACCCGTACGGCGGGCGGGAGGAAGACGTCGACGGGGAGGGGGAGGACGAGAGCGCGCGGTGAGCGTTGAAAATGGAGTTGATCCTGTCCGTCCGTCTGCGTCTCGACTTCGACGAGTCTTGTCGTCTTCGAAATTGGCGCGTCCGATCTACGTCGCGAACCCTACTCCGCCTCGCGACCGCCACAACTTGACGCGCGGAGTCCCGCGGATCGCGCTCGGAACCCGTCTCGTCCGCGTCATGACCGAGACCGCGGCGGAGCGCAAGGCGCGCCTGCGGGCGCTGCGGGAGGAAGCCGCCGCCGCGGACCCGCGGATCGCGCCGCCCGAGCCCGCGCCCGCGCCCGCGGCCGGCGAGCCGAAGGAACCGAACGAGCCGAAGGAGCCGGTGCTTAAGTTCCGGAACTACATGCCGCGCGACGAGGAGCTCCAGGAGGGCGTCATGGCCGCGGTCCAGGTGGAGGAGTTCGCGCCGGTCGAGGTGGCGCCGCATCCGCTCATCGCGTCGGAGGAGGTCGACGACGAGGTGGGCGTCGACGCGCTGCTCCCGCAGAAACTCAACGCGGATCTGCGCAGGGACGTCGCGCAGAAGATGGAGAAGCTCGAGCGGCGGACGCAGAGGGCGATGCTGGAGCTCATGCAGGAGGAGGAGGAGCGTAGGAATAAGGAAGCGGAGGCGGAGGTGTGAGGAGAGGGACGGGACGGGACGGTGGGAGGGGGGGAGCTGAGCTGAGCTAGGACTACATCTAGGATTAATTCATTCGTCTCGACGAATCGACGACGGAACGCGCGTGTCTCGTCGCGCGGCGGCGTCGACGGCGCGTAACAACGCGTCGTCCCCCGCGTCCGTGAGCTTCATCAACGTCTCCCACCCCGGACCCGCGTGCAGGAGCAAGTACGCCGCGTTGCCCGGGTCTTCCATCGCGCTGTACGCGCCGCAGACGCACGAGCACGCGAGCCTCGCGCGCACGAGCGTCGGCGTCGCGGCGAGCTCAGGGTCGTTCCATACGAGCGAATGTCGGGGTGGAGTTGAAAGGCGTCAGATGGAGTTGAAAGGCGTCGATGGTGGGGATTGAAAGCGGGGAGTGGGCGGAGAGATGCGCCGGCGAAAGTCCTTAAGGATCGGCGTCCACCTCGCGAACGGGGTCGTATGGGAACCAGTGTATAGAACGCACCTCAACGTCCGTCAGCGGGAAGACGGAGACGTACCCGCGCACCATCTCCGCCACCGCGGCGATCGGATCGTCCTTCCCGAGCGCGAAGTACGCTGCGGAGATGGCGATCTCGTTCACGACCCAAGTCTCGACGACGTCGCCGAAGTCGAGGAGACCGACGACGGGCCGCGGGCTCGCGTCGTCCGCGCCGCCGCCGTCGTCGTCGGCGACGAGAATGTTGTTGTCGTTCGCGTCGTTGTGCGCGACGCCCACCCTGAACGCGTCGCGGCGACGCAGCGCCTTCTCCTCGAAGTCCTCCAGCGCGCGCTCCACGAGCGCGCGCTTGCCCTCGTCGTCCACCGCGCGCAGTAACCCGCGGACGTGGAGCGCGTTGACGTTGTCCCAGAGGTGGTCTCGCCGCGCGCCCGGATGATAAAAGTCCGTCAGCGCCGCGGACACCGTCCCGACGAACGCGCCGACGCGGAAGAGGAACGCGGGGAGATGCGGCACCGCGTCGGATCTCTCCGCGATGATCCCGGGGAGCCATGTCATGACGCGGACCGCGTGCGCGCGCGTCTTCGGCTTCGGCGTCGCCTCGCCGCCGTCGCCGGCGTCGTCCGATGAAGTATTCATCGCGGACGTCGGCAGCTCGATGACGCTCCAGTCCTTCCCGTCTCTCGTTCGCACCGGCCTCGGCGTGTTCACGCCCTTCGCGAGCAGGTGCCGCATCATCGCGCACTGGCACTCCAAGAACGCCGGGATCTCGGACTCCACGCCGTTGTGCACCTTGAGCGCGTACGCCGCGGCGCCCGGCCCGGTCGTAGTCGCGTAAAAGTTTCGATCGTCGTACGAGTTTTGTTCCACCACGGAGCCGACGTCGAGCGCGCCGCCGTCCAGCGCGAAGTGCTCGTCGATATGCGCGACGAGGGTTTCGGGGGAGATCCGCGGGCGCTCGCGCTTGCGGCGGGCTTCGTCGTCCGCGCTCATCGCGGGGGGGGGCGGACGTCGACGCGGCGCGACGACGAGTGCGGCGCGCGCGGATCCGCGCCCGCCAGACGACGATGCCGACGAAAAACTTTCAGCATCCAGTAGTCCGACGCGACGAGCGTTTTTCGTGGAGTCGCGGCGCGGTCGCGCGCGACAAACGAGCACGACAAAGCGAGGCGCTAGCTCTAGCACGACAACGACCATCCCGGCGCTCACGCGGCTCTCGCCGCGGTGCCGCCGAGGGACTTCGACGTCGACGATTTCGTCGACGCGAGCGGCGTCGTCTTCGTCTTGGCCGCCGGCGCCGCCGCCGGCGATTTCTTCGCCGGCGGTGCCGCGGCGGCGCCCGCGTTCGGCGCGGCTGCCGCCGGCGCTCCTCCCGCGCTGGGCCCTTCCTTCGCCGCCTTCGCCGCCTTGATCGCCGATTTCTTCGCCTTCGCCTTCGCCGCCTTCTTCACCGCCTTGGCCACCTTCTCCCTCTCGTCGAACGACGCCGTCGTCCCCGTCGGCCGCTTAAACGTCCGCTCGCACACCGGCCTCCCCGCCTGCGCGATGATCTCGTCTCGTAGCACCTGCCCGCGCGCCGCCTGCACGCTCGCCGTCTTCGCCGCCCTGCTCTCCGAGAACGAGTTGCACGTCTTCACCCAGTACTTGTGCAAGTGCGCCATGCACACGAGCTCGTCGCCCTCGCCGTACCCGGCGTCGAGGAGCGACGCCGCGGGTTTCCACGACTGTCCGCGTCGCGCGACGCCGCGCTTTCGGTCCCACAGGTGGCCGTCCGAGTCGCGTCGGAACGCGTCCGTGTCGTACGGCTCGAACGGCCATCGCGCGCTGAGGATGGCGTCCGCGGCGGCTTTGACGTCCGCGAACGATTCCTGACCGGTGCATTGCCAGTACACGCTGCGCGCGGAGACGGGAGGGAGCGGCGGGGAAGTCGCGGGTCAACGGGGGGTACTTTTCGCGAATGATGACGCGCGAGACGATGAGTGATGAGATTCGTTCGAGATTCGATGGAACGAAGTTCCGAGACGCGAACGAACGACGGGGGCGACGGCGGCGACGACGCGCGCGGGGGATCGACGCGCCTCTCCTTCGACCGCGGGTGCCTGAACTTGACGCGCATGATGTCCGCGAGCAGCGCGCGAGCGGAGGTCTGTCGCGTTTCGTCTGGGCTCTCGGAGTTTATTGGCGTCGTCACGACCGTTGACGCGCCGATCGACGACCAGCGCAGCGGGAGTTTCGTCTCGGGCGTTTCATCGGCGCGGCCTCTCATCAGATCCTCCGCGCGCGGGTACCTCGCGGGAGGCTTTCCCCCGCCGCGCGGACGGCGACGCCGCGGCGAGGGACGCGCGGGATGCGCGCGGACGCGGGATGGCCCGACCGCGGGGAACGCCGCGGACGCGAGGGCGGAGGCGGCGGCGGCGACGACGACGACGACGACGATTGCATTTTCGCGTCGACGCCCGCGCCCGCCGCGCCTTCTCGCGAGCCGTGCGCGTGTCCGATGTGCGGCCTGTGCCTGACGACGTGGACGCTGCCGGACCGGGAAGCGCACGCGGACGCATGCGTCGTCGCCGCGTGCGAGGGGCGCCCGCGCGAGGCGCCGTCGAGCGCCGCGCCCGCGCCCGCGCCCGCGCCCGCGCCCGCGCCGACGTCGTCGTCGTCGTCGTCGCGCGCGACGGGCGACGCGCGCGATTTCGAACGGTGGCTGCGCGCCGTCGGCCTCGCGCGTCATCTCGACGCGTTCGCGCGAGAGGAGCTCACGCTCGCGGACGCGCCGAGCCTGACGATGGACGATCTCGTGACGTGCGTCGGGATCGACGACGAATCCGAGGCGCGCGCGTTCCTCGAAGCCGCCGCGGCGCTCGGCGGCGTCGGCGGCGGCGGAGGCGGAGGCGGAGGCGGAGGCGGAGGCGCGAGCGGTCGGCGGGTCCGAGCCGGGGTCCCCGTCGGCGTCGCCGAGGAGGACGCGGCCGACTTCGTCGCGCGCGAAGAGCGACGACGGCGAGAAGACGCGCGAGCGCACGACGACGAGTGGCTGCGGCTCGGCCTCGCGATGTCGCTCTCCGAAGCGGAGGCGCCG
>MDSW01019782.1_pt1 | contig 13095 bp, 11 predicted proteins | sample 811171 | NCBI WGS metagenome assembly MDSW01 (sample SAMN05326641, study PRJNA326480) | marine metagenome | isolation source: seawater | place: Atlantic Ocean: North West | collected 2012 | reverse complement strand
GCGTGGTGAACGCCGATCCTTAAGGACTTTTCCCGGCGTCTCTCTCCGCCCACCCCTCGCTTTCAATCCCCGCCCTCGACGTCTTTAAACTTCAACTGACGCCTTTCAACTCCACCCCGACATTCGCTTGTATAGAATGGCCCTCAGGCGACGGATTACGCCGCCGCGGAGTTCCAGCTCCCGGACGCGCCCATCTCAGAGCTCCTCCCGAAGGACGCGTCGTGGACCCCGATCGACGGCGGCGTGTGCGCCCCGATCGGGTTCAAAGCCGCCGCGCTCAAGGCGGGCCTGCGCGCGACCGGCACGAGGGCAGACTGCGCGCTGGTCGTCGCCGACGAGCCCGCGCTCTCCGCCGGCGTCTTCACGAAAAATATGGTCGCCGCCGCGCCGGTGCTGTACTGCAAAGAGACGATGGCGAACAACGCGCGCGCGAGAGCGGTGCTCGTGAACGCGGGGCAGGCGAACGCGGCGACGGGCACGAAAGGGATGGAGGACTCGGTCGCGAGCGCGAACGCGGTCGCGGCCGCGCTCGGGATCGACGCCTCGGAGGTGCTGCTCGAGTCCACGGGTGCGTTCTATCTTACACTGGTTCCCATACGACCGCGTCGGCGTGGTGAACGCCGATCCTTAAGGACTTTTCCTGGCGTCTCTCTCCGCCCACACCTCGCTTTCAATCCCCGCCCTCGGCGCCTTTCAACTTCAACTGACGCCTTTCAACTCCAAGGCGTCATCGGGAAACGCATCAAGATGCCCGAGCTCCTCGCCGCGGTGCCGACGCTCGCGGCCAACCTGAGCGCCGGCGCGGACGCCGCCGCGGCCGCCGCGACGGCGATCTGCACGACCGACCTCGTGCGGAAGTCCATCGCGATCGAGGTGGACCTGGGCGGCGGGAGGAGGGCGAAGATTGGGGGGATGGGCAAGGGCAGCGGGATGATTCACCCGAACATGGCGACCATGCTCGGCGTGATCACCACGGACGCGAACGTGGACGCGGCGGCGTGGAAGGCGATGCTGAAGCGCGCGGCGACGAACTCGTTCAACCAGATCAGCGTCGACGGCGACACGAGCACGAACGACACGGTGATCGGCCTCGCCTCCGCCGCCGCGGGCGGCGACGTCATCGAGGAGGGCTCGAAGGAAGCCGCGACGCTCGAACGCGCCGTCGAGGCGGTTTGCGTCGCCGTCGCGAAGAGCATCGCGTGGGACGGCGAGGGCGCGACGTGCCTCATCGAGTGCGTCGTCACCGGCGCCACCTCGGACGCGGACGCGCGCCGCGTCGCCCGGTCCGTGATCTCGTCGTCGCTCGTCAAGTCTGCCGTCTTCGGCCACGACCCGAACTGGGGGCGGCTCGCCGCCGCCGCGGGCTACGCCGGCGTGGATTTCGAGCAGAGCGATCTCAGAATCGCGCTCGGGCCGCACGTCCTCATGGAGCGCGGCCAGCCGTTGGATTACGACGCCGTCGCCGCGAGCGCGTACCTGAAGGAGACGACGGGGAGGCACGGGACGGTGACGGTGGACGTGAGCGTCGGGGGCGGCGGCGGCGCGGGGACGGCGTGGGGGTGCGATCTCACGTACGATTACGTCAAGATCAACGCGGAGTACACGACGTGACGTGATCGATGACCGCGTGGTTGTTGCGTCGCGATGGACGACGACGCGCGCGTTGCCGCGTTCGGGTCGGCGTCGGCGTCGGGTCGGAGAGAGGGAGAAGAGAGCTCTGCGTTATTGAGTCGTCACGGGTATCGTTGTTAGTCTATTTTCCTCCGTCTGATGAGTCATCAGTTTCGAGCCGCCATTATTCTGAATTCTGTCGCTGTCGCCCGTCACTCGAACTCGCGCGATGGCTCAGCCCGCGCCGGGCGCGATGCCGTGGTCGCCGCCGCCGCCGTGGAGGCGGCGTCGGCGGCGGCGCGGCGACCGCGGCGGCGACGACGGCGGCGACGAGGCGACCGCGGACGACGACGACGACGGAAACCATCATCGTCGTCACCTCCGGCGGTGGACGACGCGCCGCCGCGTCGGTCCTCCGCGTCGTCCGTGCGTCGCGAGCGCGACGCTGACGGGCGCGACGCCGGCGCCGGCGTCGACGCCGGCGTCCTCCTCCTCCACGTCGGCATCGTCCGCGCCCTTCAAGCTCCTGCCGCTGTGGGAGTCGCGCCCGGGGGCGGATCCGCAGCAGTACGCGCTCGACCGCGGCGTCGTTCGGCTCCTCCTCCCCGAGGAAGCGGACGCGCTTCGGTCCGCGGGGCCCGGCGAGAGGGGCGGAGACCGCGAGGGAGGAGATGCGGGAGACGCGAGGAGCGCGATGCGCGTCCAGTGGCGCCGCGCGGAGCGGACGCGGCGCCGCGTCGTGGACGCGTTCCTGCCGTGCGCGAACGCGGTGACGCCCGATTACTGGGCGTACGCGAAATTTCGCTTCGCGCAACGCGTGGCGTCGTCGTGCATCACCGTCTTCGCGACGCAGCAGATGCTCCAGGCCGTGGGGCTGGGCGCGACGCGGCGCCTCCCCGCCGCGGCGGCCGTGAACTGGGTCCTGAAAGACGGCCTCGGGCGCCTCGGGAAGCTGTCCGTGGCGACCAACTTTGGGCGAGAGTTTGGTGCGTTCTATACACTGGTCCCCATACGACCGCGTTGGCGTGGTGAACGCCGATCCTTAAGGACTTTTCCCGGCGGTTCTCTCGCCCACCACACGGTTTCAATCCCCGCCCTCGGCGCCTTTCAACTCCATCTGACGCCTTTCGACTCCACCCCGACATTCGCTTGTATGAAACGACCCTCAGACTCGGACGTCAAGCGATTTCGATTCACGTCCTCGGTGGTGTACGACTGCGCGTCGCTCATCGAGATGATCACGCCGTTTTACCCGTCGAAGTTTTTGTTGCTCGCCACCATCGCGAACGTGGGGAAGAGCGTCGGGATAACGACCGCGAACGTGGTCAGAGCGCCGATTCAGATGTCGTTCGCGTTGGAGGAAAACCTCGCGGAGATCGCCGCGAAAACCTCCGCGCAGCAGGTACGCGCGACGCCGACGCCGACACGTGTCACTCCGCGATTGCCTCCTGGCCACTCGTTTGAACATGTCATCAAATCGAACCAATCACTCACCACGAACCCCCCCCCACGCGCAGGTGCTCGCGGATAACATCGGCCTCGCGCTCGCCGTCGTCGCCACCGGCTGGACCGGCAAAATCGCGAACCCGCGGCTTCGACTCGCGGTCCCGCTGCTCGCGTTCGCGCCGCTCGCGTCCGTGGACTTGTACTGCATCTACCGCGAGCTCAAGTCCGTGCGGCTGCGGACGATAAACAAAGAGAGAGGCGAGATCATCGCCGCGGGGTTCGTGGAGACGGGAACGATTCCGAGCGCGGTGAGCGTCGCCGCGGCGGAGCGTCTCTTCATTCCCGCGCGCATGGACGAGAGTTCGCTGCCTCTGAAGATCACGCACCTCGCGGAGGCGTGCCCGACGCCCGAGGCGCTGCGCACCGCGCTCGGGGACGACCCGAGCCGGCCGTACTGCCTGACGTACTTGCCGCCGCGAGGGAAGAAGGGCGTGGGGAGCGTCCTGGGCGGCGCGTTGAGGCGCGTTCTATTTATTTCACACCGGTCCCCGTACGACCGCGTCGGCGCGGTGCACGCCGTTCCTTGAGGACTTTTCTTCCCGGCGGGCGTTTCTCTCCGACCATCACCCCTCGCTCACAATCCCGACACACCGCGAGCGATGCCTTTTAACTCCGCTTCTGACGCCTTTCAACTCCACCCCGACGTTCGCTCGTATGGACAATTACCCTCAGGACGACTCTCGACGCGTTGGGGGGCTGGGAGAAGAAAAAGCGCGGCGGCGGGCTGAAAGGCAGCGCGTTCATCGCGCTGTCCGCGCGCGCGAGCAGCAGGGACGTCATGCAGGCGGTGCTTCAGGTGGCGCATCTGCGGTGTCTGCCGTTCCGAGTGGACCTGAGCGCGAGCGAGGGGAGGGAGTGGGCGACGAGGGAGAGCGCGACGCGGGCGGCTCGAGACGTCGACGAGTTCATGAGGCAGCTCGAGGAGAACGATTGGCAGACCGGGAAGGTGTTGCTGTCGTCCGCGGAGAGGGCGCCGTACGCGATCGAGGGAGGGGCGGACGCGCTCACGAGGGCGCTGGCGGGGACGGAGGGGACGGAGGGGGCGAGGGGCGGCGAATCGCGATAGAATAGAACAACGAGTCTGGTCTGTTGTTCTCGAGCATCTACACACACTGGTCCCCATACGACCGCGTCGGCGTGGTGAACGCCGATCCTTAAGGACTTTCACGCGTCGTCGGACGGACGTCGCGACGTGACGTCACTTCTTCCGCCGTTTCTGTTTCCCGTTCGTCCCGCCGCCGATGGTGCCCGCCGCCGCGGCCGCCTCCGCGTTCTGTTTCCTCGTCGCCGCGACCAACGCCCTCTGCGCCGCTTGCTCGCGCGCCCTTTGCTCGTAGGTCGCCTCGTAAAACTTCTCTTCGTCGCCGTCGAAGTCCTCGAGCGTGAGCGTCTTCGCGGGCGTAACCGCCCCCGCGAGCGCGTTACTCCCTCCCGCGCCCGCGCTCGACCACGCTTTCGCCTTGAGCGCCTTCGCCTGCTTCAAACGCTCGCGCTCTTCTTTCTGCTGTTTCAGTCGCGCCATGTACGCGTCGTCGACGCCGACTCGTCTCATCAACGCCGCGTCCGGCTCCGGCTCCGGGAGCTTCGCGACCGCCACCGCGGGCGCGTTACTCCCTCCTCCCCCCGCGTTCCTCTTCTTCTCCAACGCGACGCGCCTCGCCTCGCGCTGCGCTCTCACCCTCTCCATGTACTCCGCGTCCAAGCACAGCGCCTCCGCGGCGGCGGCGGACGCCTTCTCCGCGGCTTCTCTCGCCTCCGCCGCGGCGACCTCCCGCGCCGCCGCCGCCGCCGCCGCGGCAGCGCGCTTCGCCGCGGGGAGCTTCTCGACGACGACGTTCGCGCCCGCGCCCGCGGTGGCGAACGTCTTCGTGTTCGGGTCGTAGCCTTTAGGGTACTTGATCGTGAACTTGCCCTCTGCGGAGGCGTCGACGGGACGTGAGCGTGAGCGTTCGGTTTGAAGACGAGACGGCGCGGCGTTCGCTTCGAGCGAGGCGATCGATTCGCGAGACGACGACGACGACGACGACGACGACGACGACGACGACGACGAGATGTGATACCTGGCCACGCGTTCCTCGGCGCGAAGTTCGGGTTACTCCGCGGCGTCGCCGACCCCCCCGGGGTCGCCTTCGCCGTCGGCGTCGATCGCACCACGGACGCGAGCGAGACGACATCGCCCACTTTCCGCTTCGTCGCGGACGGGGCGACGACGCCTCCCTCGCTCGCCGCGGAGGGCGTCGGCGCGCGCGTCGTCGCCGTCGTCGCCGTCGCCGTCGTCGCCGCCGCCGCCGATTCCGTCGCGCGCGTCGCCCACGTGGAGGCGTCCCCGAACGCGAGAACGCCCATGACGCGGGGCGGATCTCGCTCCGCGCTCGAGCGGCGAGTGGGCACGCGAAAACCGGCTTCGACGGCTTTCGAAAAAATTGAACCAGCTGCGGCGAGGCGCGGTACGACGCGCTTTCGTACTCGTCCTCTGACTAAATGCCTTGTGCAAGGCGAATCGGGTGTCCACCGTGGCAGCGGTTGGACGCTGCGAGTCGCAAATATCACGCCGATACGCGGTTTTTTGTTACCTGTCTTCGAACGGCATCTCGCGCGCACTAATCCGTGCTCGATACACGCAATAATGGCCGCCATCATCGCCCCCTCCGCCGTCCTCGCCCCCCGCGTCGTCGCCTCCAAGGCGCGCGCGGCGCGCACGCTCAAGGCGTCCTCCTTCAAGGGCGCGAAGGTCGCTCCCAAGACGGTACGCCGGCGGTCGGAATCGCATTCGTGCGGCATCGATCTTCTCTTTTTTTTCCCGGGAAGCGATCGTCGCCCGGGCGAACGCGCGCGATGGCGTCGTCGACGCGGCTCTCGTCCCGCGCGCGCGCGCGATGCGCGCGTGCAGCGCGTACGGTAGCATCGCGCCGCGGTCGCGGCGATCGACGCGCGCGAGGAGGCGCGAGGAGGCGCGACGTCGTGATCTTTCCGCCGCTTCGAGTTTTTTTTTTGGAACTCCGCGCCGTGCCGCGTTCTCATCTTCTCTTTATACCCCTCTCCCCGATCGATCCGCAGACGTTCACGCGCTCCAAGGTCTCCACCATGGCGGTCGCGGACTCCAAGATCAACGCGGACGAGGTCCTCAAGACGATCTCCGACAAGGTGCGCTCCGGTTCCGACGCGAATCGCCCCGCGGCGCGGCGATCGAACCGCTCGATCGAGCGATCTCGACGTCGCCCCACCAAAAGCGCCCGCCTCTGCTCGCTCTCTGTTCTCCCTGCCAGCGGTTTTCTCGCCGAAACGTCCGCCCGTCGCCGTCGTTAACGCGCGTCCGTCCCCCATCCGTCGCGACCGATTAACCAACCGATCGACCAACCGATCGCGCTCCCTCCCTCCTCGCAGTGGGAAGACACCGAGAACAAGTCCACGGTGATCACGTACGTCGCCGGCGCCGCCGCGGTCGTCTGGCTCAGCGGCACCGTCGTCGGCGCCATCAACTCGATCCCGATTCTCCCGAAGGTCATGGAGCTCGTCGGGCTCGGGTACTCGTCCTGGTTCGTGTACCGGTACGTCCTGTACAAGGACTCCCGCAAGGAGCTTCTGGAGCAGTTCGACGCGCTCAAGGATAAGGTCTCCGGCGAGTTCTGATCGGTCGGAGATCGCCGCGGGCGCGTACGCGGCTACGATGAGCACTAGCCGCTCGACTTCGCAAAAGGAAAGATCGCTGTATGAATAAACGAACGAAGCTAAAAGTTAATACGTACTGAATAAGCGACCGAACGCTTCCGCGCCGCTCCTCCTCTTCCTATCCTCACGCCACGCACGACGCGTCCATCGCATCGCATCGCGCGTCAGTCCACGTACCCGGTGAGCTCGTCCAGCGCGTGCCGCACGTCGTCCAACTCCGTGCGTCTCCGCTCCCTCGAGAGCCGCAGCTTTTCCAAAAGCTCGCTCTGACGCGCGAGGCTCGTCGCCAGCGCGGTCGCCTCTCTCGTCTGCTCCGCGTACGACGCGTCGTCGTCCGCGTCCGCGGCGCGAACCCCGACGCCGCGCGCGAGGACGATCGATCGGGACCGGGACCGGGACCGGGACCGGTCGTCGGTCGTCGCCAGCTGGCGCGGCGAACCCGGACCAGGTCCGCGGCGCCGCCACGGCGACCGCGCGCGCGCCGCCGCGTCCGCCACGGCCGCCTTCCTCCTCCGCGTCTCCTCGTCGTCGACCCGCGTCTTCATCGGCGAGGCGGACGGCGAGATCCACTCGCGGTCGGGGCGCCACGGCTCCGGCGGCGCGGCGATCGCTTCGAGCTCCGCGGCGGCGGCGGCGGCGACGGCGGCGGCGGCGACGGCGTCGACTTCTGAGTCGTGCGCCGCGTTGCCCTTCACCGCGTTGACGCGTCGAAGCCCGCGGGGGAAGACGTCAGACGGCGCGGAAAGTGGAACGTCGACCGACGACGGCGGCGACGCGAGTTCGCCGCGTCGAATGCGGTCGCGGAGCGCGTTCGTCGGTTCGCCGCCGCCGCCGCCGCCGCCGCCGTCGCTGCCGTCGCCGCTGTCGCCGCGTCGATTCGCGTCCGCGCCCTTCCCCTTCGCGCTCATCGGCGACGGCCGGAAGCGCTCGACGTGCCGCTGGTGACGGTTCACATCCACGCCCGCGGCGGAGAGCAACGACGGGAGGATCGCCTCCACCGCCGCTCGAAGGTCCGCCGCCGCCGCCGAGTCCGCGTTCGTCGTCTCCCTCGCGCTCGAGCGCTCCTCCGGCGACGTCGCGCCCCCCGGGGACCCGGCCGACCCGCGCGCGGACACCTCCCACGCCACCCCCGGCGCGCGCCGCCGCGCCTCCTCCGCCTCCTCCGCCTCCTCCTCCGCCTCCGCCTCCTCCTCGAGCGCCTCGCGCGCGCGCGTCGCCTCCGCCGCCGCCGCCGCCTCCGCCCGCCACGCCGCCGCCTCCGCCTCTGCGGCGACCGTCCGCTCCTGAAGCGCCCTGAGCTCCTCCGCGCGCGCCACCTCGAGCGACCGCATCTCGCGCGCGGCTTTCTCGGCCTCCTCCGCGGCGGCGCCCGCGGCGGCGCCGGCGACGGCCGCCGCCGCCTCCGCCGCGGCGACGCGACGCTCCAGGCGACTCGCGCGCGCGTTCGCCTCGTTCAACTCCCTCGTCGTCGCGTCCAGCGCCGCCTCGAGCTCCGCCGCGAGCGCGCCGGCGTCGGGGGCGGGCGGCGAACGAGGAGATGATACTCGCGGGTTGAAGACCGCGGCGACGGGCGGCGGGGTCCTCGCGGACGCCGCCGCCGCCGCTCGCGCCGCGTCGTCCGCGGCTTCGCGCGCGCGTTCCGTCTCCGCGCGCGCGTCTTCGAGTCGACGCGTCATCGACTCCGCGCTCCGCTCCGCGGCGGCGAGCTTCTCCTTCGTCCGCGCGAGCTCGCCGCGGAGGTTCTCTCGCGCGCGCGTCTCTTCCGCGAGGTCCGCGCGGAGCATCTCGATCATCGCCGCGTCCGTCGCCGCATCCGCGTCCGCCGCCGACGCCTCCGTCGCATCCGCCGCTCGCGCCGCGTCCGCCGCGTCCGCGGCTTCTCTCGCCGCTCGCGCCGCTCGCGCTTCCTCCACCTCCCCGCGCATCGCGGTCATCTCCACTCGCGTCGCCGCGAGCTCCTCGCACGCTCTTCTCGCGACCTCTGCCTGCTTTCGAGTCTCCTCGTTCGCTTCGTCGAGCTCCGCTTGCTTCTTCGCCGATTCCGCTTTCGCTTCCATCAGCGTGCTCGCGCCCGCGCGCTTCGTCGTCTCCACCCTCTGCACCGCGGCGTCGCGCTCCTTCTGCGCGACGATCAGCTCGTGTCGAAGGTCCGCGCACGACGCCTCCACGGTCGCGAGGCGTCTGCGCGCGGTCTCGCCGTCCTCCTTGAACGCGTTCGCGGCGTCGAGCGCGGACTGCACGGCGTCGATCTCATCGCTCTTCGCCCTGAGCTTCCGCTCGCCGTTCTCGCGCTCGACCCTGAGCTCCTCGCGCGCTTCGAGGACGCGGATCTTCCACTCGTTCACCTCCGTCTGCGTCGGCATGACGCGACCCGCCGGGGACGACCCGACCTGGGAGAGGGCGGCGCTCCGAATGGCGCGCGCGCGAGGAGCGAGGCAAGGTCAACTGGATTGATTGTCAACCCGACGCGCTCGACCGACCGCTGCGGACTCAGGTTCGATACAAAAGTTTTTCACCCACCGCTCGGTTTCAACACTTGATCGCGTCTCCTTTCAACTGACCGATGAACTGTTTTCGCAAGAACCGCCCTCATCAGAGGGGAACGTCTACCGTCGCGCGCCGCGGGCGACACTCCGAGCCGCGCCGCCGACGCTCGAGCCGCTCGGCGAGAATGGAGTCCACGCAGGGCGCTACCGGGCTCATGTTCGGCCTCGAGACGTCGCGTCCGCGCGGGTGCGTCGCGCGCGGACCCCGCCCCGCGCGCCGCGTCGGCGCCCCGCGCGCGTCGTCGTCGTCCACTTCCCTAATTCGGGTCCCGTTGCGACGACGCCGGCCTGATGACGCCCCATCCCTCCCCCCCGATCCCCGTCCCCGCGCCGCAGCTCCGTCGCGTTCGAGGCGACGACGAACCACACCGCGAAGACGACCGCGCTGATCCTCGCGTCCTCCCACGGCGCCGCGCTCGCGGCGGAGATGGGGAGCGCGAACGGTGGGAAGCTCACCAAGAAGGCGCTGCTCCCCGTGCACGACGCGCTCGTCGTCGAGCACTGGCTGAACGCCATCGCGCGATGCGACGGCGCCATCGCGAACGTCCTCATCGCGCACAACAAGGACGACGCGGCCGCGTTCGAGGCGTGGGCGGCGTCGGGGGCGATGCCAGCGAACGCTTCGCTCGTGTGCGCGGAGAACGCGGCGGCGTCGGACGCGGACGCGGACGCGCGAGGAGGGATCGCGGCGGACCTCCTGCACGTCGCGGAGAGCGCGGCGCACGACCGCGCGAACCACCTCCTCGTCATCGACGGCGAGCACGTCCCGGAGCCGGACTACGACCTGCGGAGCGTGCTCGACCACGCGCGCTCGCGAGGGAAGGACGTCTTCACGTTCGTGGACGTGGACTTTGGGGGAGAGGGCGCGACGCCGAGCGAGCACGTGTTGCTAAAGTTGAGAGACAACGGCGCCGGAGGCCGCGTGACGTTTCCCGAGGTGCTCGGCGCCGCGCCGTACCCGGACGCGAGCGCGTGGGACGGCAACACCGCGGCGTTGGGACCGGTGACGTTCTTGAGGAGAGGGACGACGCCGCTGGTGCGCGCGTTCTTCGACACGGTCGCGCCGTCGTTGCGATGCGCCGCGAGCGAACGGTTCGGGCACTTGATGTCGTACGTCCAGTGCAACGTCATCGTGCACGCGCTCGAGATGAAGCACGCGTTCAGCGTGAAGACGCTCGGGGCGTACGAGCACGCGTGCGACGTGTTCAAGTTTTACGCGGAAGAGAAGGAGAAGGCGTCCGCGAAATTTGCGACGCTCAAGACGGGCGGCGTCGGCGCCGCGCGCGACGACGCGCGCGCGAAAATTTTGCGCGAAAAGATTCACGCGCGGACGTCACGCGCGGGCGACTACCGCCTGCGCGCGGTCGCCGCGGAGGCGGACATGGACGTCGTCCTGTCGAAATACAACGCGATGAAAGCGTCGGAGAACATGACGGAGTCGTTCGCGAAGCGGTTGGGCATCCCCGGCGCGGTCCTCCCGCCTCGGTTCGCCGACGCGGCGGCGTGGAAGTTGGAGGTTCCGAAGCAGCACGCGTGTTACGCCACCTCCGCCAACGTCTACGGCGCGAAGCGCGTCACGCCCGCGGACATGCCGATGCGGTGGCACGGCGTGAAGGGGGATTTCACGGACAGGTTCGGCGGGGCGATGTACAAGGACGACGGGCTCGTCGTCGGCATCGACAAGAGCAACGTGCACCGAGCGCTGGACGGGATCATCTGATGATTTCGGACGGATGGACGTCTTCGTCCGGCGGGGGAAGGACCCGGGCGGCGGAAGGGAAGGCGCGTCGCGGCCGGCGCGGCGTCGTACATATTAGGCGGGACCCTGGTTCTTGTACATAAATCACGAAAGCCGTCGTAGGTAGCGCGCGTGGGAGACTCGCGTTCGTTCGCCAGAGACGACTGCCCGAGATGAGTGAGATGTTCACTCTCAGAAGCGCTCCAGCCAGCCAGCGCTGATACACGCCACGCGCCCAAAAAAAGCTGCAGCGCGACGCGAGCGAGGGTTATCACTCCGAATCCTCCCCCCCGCCCCGAGGCGTCATAGCGCGAGGTCCCGGCGAGGATGTCGCGGCCGAAGCGCAAGGCGACCGGCGGTCGCGGCGCCGGCCGCGGCGTCGGCCGCGCGAAGCATCCTAAACCCGGGCTCGCGGTCGGGAACTCCCCCGCCGCGCCGTCGTCGCCCGCGCCCGCCGCGACGCTCTCCGCGTCGTCGCGGAAACATCTCGACGACGCGCACCGATGGCTCGGTCGCCGTCTGCGCGTCTGCAAGGTGTCCGAGAACGGCCACCGAAGATACTTCAACGCGTGCGTCGTATACTACGACCCGACGGAGTCGCACCCGTTCCACTGCCTGCACGAGGACGGCAACACGACGTGGGTCGCGATACGGGACGAGGACGCGACGGTGTCGTCCATCGATCCGCGCACGCGACGGCGCGTCTCCAGGCAGTTCACGTGGCTCACGCCCGAGAGAGTTCGCGCGGGGGAGTGGGACCCGTCCTCGAACGTCCTTCCTAACGCGGGCGGCGGATGGGGACGAGGACGAGGCGCGCACGAGAAGCGATTGCGCGACGACGCGTTTGCTGCTGTGGAGCCGTCCTGGAGCCCCGGGTTGTCGATGGGACCCTTCCCCGGGACGTCGACGGGACCCTCGGGGACGATACCCTCGGGGATGATGGGATCGCCCTTGGGGATGGGCGGGAGACGGGACTCGTGGAACGAGGTCTTGGACGAGTTCGCCGCGTCGCAACGACGCGCGCGGTACGCGGCGGCGGCGGCGGCGGCGGCCTCCGACGTCCCCGCCGAGGGATCGCGACGAGGCGTTGGATCTGCCCGACCGACGACGACGACGACGACCGACCCGGCGGCGGCGGCGGCGGGGAACCGCGGGCCCCAGGGACGAACGCCGCCCTCCGTGGTCGGATACGCGCACGCGATGGATGACGTGGACGACGACGCGGCTATCTTCGAGCTCGGCGGCCCCGGACCGGGCGCGGCGGCGACGGCGGCGGCGGCGGAACGCGCCGTCGCGGCGGCGGCGGCGGCGGCGAAGGCGGCGAAGGCAAAGTCGAAGTCCAAGTCCAAGTCGAAATCGAAATCGAGCGGCGGATCGCACGCCGACCCGACGCGGAGAACGCCGCGAACCGACGCGGCGGACGGCGCCGTGGACTGGGCCGCCGCCGCGGCGGCGGCGGCGGCGGCACCCGGGGGGGCGTCCGCGAAGGCGAAGGCGACGACGACGACGACGACGACGACGACGCGAAAGGACGCCGGCGGGCTTCCGGGGAGAGGGCTCGGGACGCGGACGAAGCCGGCGACGGACGGCGGCGGCGGCGGCGGGAAGAATAAGCCGCCGTCGCCGACGGGGTCGAACCCGATAGAGTGAACGACGCGCGAGATAGAAGACGGGGACGGCGCGAGCCGCCTTCCTTCTATAAAGAAACTTCATCCAGTCAAGAAGAGAGCGAACAGAAAATCGTCATCACGCATCAGCCGCGTTCCGGAGAGAAGTGTCAACACCAGACGCCGTCTCCCTCGCGCCGGCCGTAGACAGCTCCGCACGCGCGCCGCGGACACCGCACGCGCGTCACGCGACACGCGCACCGCGCACAGTCGTTCGCGCGGCTCGCACCGACGCTCCAAGGTGCGCCGCGAACGTCGCGCGATGCCCCCCGGGCGCCGCGAGCGACGCGCGACGGGACGATATTCGTTCGATTCGCTCGTCGCGGAGTATCTTCGACGCGGATCGACGACGCCGCCG